>OHAY01001485.1_pt1 | contig 21449 bp, 16 predicted proteins | sample 1577191 | NCBI WGS metagenome assembly OHAY01 (sample SAMEA3541504, study PRJEB24748) | human gut metagenome | biome: human gut; feature: human-associated habitat; material: faeces | place: China | collected 2012 | reverse complement strand
ATCTGCTTAAATCTACCCTTTCTCCAATACCTGCCTTTTGGACGGCACGCTCGCAAGCGGCGACACGGCGGTTTTGGCGGCGGAAAACGGCACGCTCTGCGTGCGCCGGCGGGAGAAAGCGGCGGCCGCCGCCCTCGGCGACGTCGGCGCGCAGAAGGCGTGAAAAAAGGGACGCATCAGACAGAAGACCCGACCGATGGATGCTCATCGGTCGGGTCTTCCTGCTTGTGTACGGATTTTTTGCGGTCGAATGATGCGAGGCCTTTTTGCCCTTGAAGGGATGAAGCCGGCTTGGCAAACCGGAAGCTGTTAAAGAGGATGATTCCAATATTCTACAGCATTTCCGTTCACGTCATAAAAAGTAATGCTGCCCGCATTGATCGGCAGGACGATCGCAAAGGGCTGATCGCTGTCGATATCGATCGCTTGTTTGGCGTGGCCATCATCAATTTGAAGCTGCTGCACCTGCTGCTGATTCATGGAAATCAATGCGCGCTCATTAGCACCTTCTGTGGTGAACTCTGCAATTCCTTCCTGGATCTCCGAGAGTTTTCCACCCGCGCGGAAGAAATATCCGAAGGAAAGTCCCGGGCGATTGACATAGACGGAAAAAGTGTGGTCGCTCATGTCCTGCGGATAAGAAATATATGCAGCCATCGTGTCAGAAACACTTCCATCGATCGCCCAATCCTCCTTGATCTTCTGCGACGAACGAATGTCTGTTTCCAGATTGCCCGACGCTATGCCAATGTCGCTGCTTATATAAAGAAAACCAACAAATACGCTGCAAACGAGAAGAATCCCTATCACAGTTTTAAGAACGATCTTTTTCATGGCTATCAAAACTCCTTAGCAGATTCCCGATTTTCTGCCCCGGATGCGCGCCTCCTCATTCAAAGCGCTCAACGGTCGTTGCGAGGTCGTAGCTTGCCTTGAGCGCCTTGAGACGCGCCATCGGCTCGCCCGCGGAGTGCTTGTCGAGCGCGGCGCGGTCGCGCCAGTGCTCCACGAGCAGCACGCAGTTTTCCTCGGCAAGAGGCCGGTAGTAGTCGTACTGCATGCAGCCCTCTTCCGCGAGGACGGCGGCGCGCAGGCCGCTTCGCTCCATCTCCGATGCAAAGTCATTAGCCTTTTCGCCGCGATAGAGAACGTGAAGTAAAATGCCTTCCATAAAGTAACGCTCCTTTCCTGTTTGTTCGTATTACGATACGTCGATCATTTCGAGGTATTTGTAGCCGTTTTCGGCAATGTGGTCCTTGCGGCCCTGCAAATTGTCGCCGAGCAGCAGATCAAACGAGTGTGCCGTCGCCTCCGCGTCCTCGGGCATGACCTTGATGAGACGGCGTGTCTCGGGGTTCATGGTCGTGAGCCACATCATTTCGGGGTCGTTCTCGCCGAGACCTTTCGAGCGGTCGACCTTGTAGCGCTTGCCCTCAAGGGTCTTGACGATGTCGTTTTTCTCCTTGTCCGTGTAGGCGAACCACGTCTTTTCGCCGCAGGTGATCTCAAAAAGCGGGGTCTCGGCGATGTAGACATAGCCCTCGCGAATCAGCGTCGGGCAGAGGCGGTAGATCATCGTCAGGATGAGCGTCCGGATTTGGAAGCCGTCGACATCGGCATCGGTGCAGAGGATGACCTTGTTCCAGCGAAGATTGTTGATATCAAAGGCGTTCAGGTCCTTGACAAACTTGCCCGGCACCTCGACGCCGCAGCCGAGGACCTTCAAAAGGTCGGTGATGATCTCACTCTTGAAAATGCGCGGATAGTCGGCCTTGAGACAGTTTAAGATCTTGCCGCGCACGGGCATGATGCCCTGAAACTCGCCGTCGCGCGAGAGCTTGACGCTGCCGAGGGCGCTGTCGCCCTCGACGATGTAGATCTCGCGGCGCGAGACGTCGCGCGTGCGGCAGTCGACAAACTTTTCGACGCGGTTTGAGATGTCGATGCTGCCGGAGAGCTTTTTCTTGATGTTCAGGCGCTGCTTTTCCGCGCTCTCGCGGCTTCTTTTGTTGATGAGCACCTGCTCGGCGATCTTGAGCGCGTCGACGCGGTTTTCGATGAAATATGTTTCGAGGCGGGACTTCAGAAAGTCCGTCATCGCCTCCTGCACGAACTTGTTCGTGATGGCCTTTTTCGTCTGGTTCTCGTAGCTCGTCTGCGTGGAGAAGTTGTTGGAGACAAGAATGATGCAGTCTTCGATGTCTTGCCAGGCGATACGGGCTTCGCCCTTCTGGTATTTGTTGTTGTCCTTCAAATACTTGTCGATGGCGTAGACAAAGGCGGTCTTCGACGCCTTTTCGGGGCTGCCGCCGTGCTCGAGCCACGAGGAGTTGTGGTAGTGTTCGATGCGCTGCACCTTATTCGAAAAGCAGCACGCGCAGGAGAGCTTGACCTTGTATTCGGGCTTGTCCTCGCGGTCGCGGCCGCGGCGCTCCGTCTCCCAGAAGACGGGGGTGGTCAGGGCGTCTTCACCCGCGATCTCGGCGACATAGTCGATGATGCCGTTTTCGTAGACGAAGTCCTGCGTCTCAAAGTGGCCGGGGAGGACTTCGTTTTTGAAGCGGAACGTGATGCCCGCGTTGACGACGGCCTGACGGCGCAGCGTTTCGACATAGTAGTCGGCGGGAATGTCGATATCGGTAAACACGTCGAGGTCGGGCAGCCAGCGCGTGCGCGTGCCGGTTTTGCGGCCGCGGTCGGTCGGCTCGATCCTGAGCTCATCGCCCTTTTTGCCCACGGACTCGCCGCGTTCAAAGTGCAGGGAGTATTTGTTCCCGTCGCGCCAGACGGTCACGTCCATATAGCGCGAGGAATACTGCGTCGCGCACGCGCCGAGGCCGTTGAGGCCGAGGGAGTATTCGTAGTTGTCGCCGTCCAAGTTGTTGTACTTGCCGCCGGCGTAGAGCTCGCAGTACACGAGCTCCCAGTTGAAGCGCTTTTCCTTGGGGTTATAGTCCACAGGGCAGCCGCGGCCCATGTCCTCTACTTCGATGCTGTGGTCTAAGTAGCGGGTGACGGTGATGAGCTTGCCGTGGCCCTCGCGCGCTTCGTCGATGGAGTTCGAAAGGATCTCGAACACGGCGTGCTCGCAGCCGTCCAGCCCGTCCGAGCCGAAGATGACGCCCGGGCGCTTGCGCACACGGTCCGCGCCCTTGAGGGACGAGATGCTCTCGTTGCCGTAATTCGTTTTTTTTGCTTCTGCCATTGGGGTTTCTCCATTTCGCCGAAATTTACGATTCTGATCTTCAAACACAAAACTTAGTACATTATACGATTTTTTGACCACAATGGCAAGTGGCCGCGGCAGATTTTTGCCTTTGGCGGGAAAATGCAGAAATTCGCGGGAATTTCTGCGCCAATTATGCCGAAAGACGTCGAGCATAACCAATTGTCAACCGGCGGGAACGCACTGGAACAACAAAGTTATTCACAGTTTCCACAGAGTTTTCCACATCGTTATGTCAACAGAATAACCGCGGATAAACCATGAATGGACACGCTTCCCGAGTCTTCGCGCCGCAAACGATGGGGAAAGTAAATTTCGTCAATTTGCCCCCTTGACCGGATTTACAAAAGCGGACGCGAAAAAAGGGAATGCCGCGGTATCTCTCCTTTTTTACAGCAGCATCAGGATAACGCCGTACACGACGCTTGCGAGCGTGCCGAACACGATGACCGGCCCCGCGACGATGAACATCTTTGACGCCATGCCGGTGATGAAGCCCTCACTCTTAAAGTCGATGGCGGGGGAGACAACGGAGTTGGCAAAGCCCGTGATCGGCACGAGCGTGCCGGCCCCGGCAAAGCGCGCGATGGAATTGTAAAGGTTTAAGCCTGTTAAAAGTGCGGAGAGGAAGATGAGGCAGATCGAGGTCGCCGTGCCTGCGTCCGCCTTTGCAAGGCCGAGCGAGAGAAAGCCGTTCTGGATGAGCTGGCCGAGCGCGCAGATCGCGCCGCCGATGAAAAAGGCAAAGGCGGTATCCTTGAAAATGGGCGATTTGGGCGCAAGGCGCTTGACATACTCCTGATATTCCTGAGGCGTCATATCCATGAAGAATCACTCCTTTTGTCGTAGTGTTTGCGGGAAATGGACGAAATATCCGCGCGATACCGTCTTGCGCGCGGCGAGGTTTGTGTTACAATGGGCGAGGACATTTTTGCAAAGGAGTTGACGCGATGCGACCGCTGGGACTGTATCTCCACATTCCGTTCTGCAAGGCGAAGTGCATTTACTGCGACTTCTACTCGCTTCCTCATTCGGAGGAGAAGATGGACGCCTACACCGCGGCCTTGCAGCGCGATCTGATGCGCTGGGCGGATCAGGCGAAAGGCCATACCGTTGACACGATCTACTTTGGCGGCGGCACGCCGAGCTATCTCGGCGCAGACCGGCTCTGCCGCATTTTAGAGACGGTCTGCGCCCATTACCGCGTGGACAAAAACGCTGAGATCACGACCGAGGCGAATCCCGATAGCGCACGGGAGGTATCAGCACTGCGGCAGCTCAGAGAAGCGGGCTTCAACCGCATTTCACTCGGGATGCAGTCGGCGAGCGACGACGAGCTGCGCCTGATCGGGCGCGTCCACACGCATAAAGAGACGGTCGAGGCCGTGCGCGCCGCCCGCGCGGCGGGCTTCGGCAATGTGAGCCTCGATCTCATCTACGGCCTACCCGAGCAGACAATGGCGCACTGGCGGGAAAACCTGCAAGCGGCGATCGCTTTACGGCCTGAGCACCTTTCCTGCTATGGGCTCAAGATCGAGGAGGGCACGCCGCTCGACCGCAAAAAAAACACCCTGCGCATCCCCAGCGACGATGAACAGGCGGAGGAGTACCTTGCAACGGTCGAGCTGCTCGAAAAGGCGGGCTACGCGCAGTATGAAATTTCGAACTTCGCGCGTCCCGGGCGCGAGTCGCGCCACAACCTCAAATACTGGACGATGCAGGAGTATCTGGGCTTCGGTCCTGGCGCGCATTCGGACTTCGGCGGGCGGCGCTTCGCCTACGCGCGCGACTTGAATGCTTACATCAAGGGTGAGGAGCACCTTTCCGAAAGCGCATGCCCCGCGGAACGCGAGCGCGAAGAAGAACGCGTCATGCTTGCCCTGCGCACCGCGCGGGGGCTCGACCTGTCGGCGCTCAAGGAGGACACGCGGGACGCCGAGGCAGTGCTCGAAGAGTGCGCGCACCACGGCCTTTCCCAAAAGGAAAACGGCCGCTGGCGGCTGACGCCGCAGGGCTTTCTAGTGTCAAACGCCGTCATCGTGCGGGTGCTCGAGGCGCTTTCCCTCTAAATTTTGCGAAAAAAGTGGAAACTTTTTCCGCGTTTTCGCGTCTTTACTTATGGCAGGGTATCTGCTATACTGTGTTATGTTTACCAATTCAAGGCATTTTCAGCAAGGAGGCAAATCGTGAAATCCATTATCCGTAAGTTTTTGTCGCTGTCGCTGGCAGTCGTGCTGGCGGCGGCTCCGCTCAACGCCTTCGCGTCTGACGCGCTCGGCGACGATCTGACGAGCTCAAATGTTGAGGTCAATGAGCGCACCGAGCTCAACGCCGGTACGTTCTGGAGCAATACCTACTCCGACCTTCGTCAGGAGAATTATGTGGTCTACTCGCCCAACGCACGCGTGAAGCCCATTGTGAGTAGCGGCAGCTACAGCACGCAGCTCTCGACCGTCTCGGCAGCAGCGCGCACGCTGGAGGCCGACGGCTACCGCGTGGTCGCGGGCATCAACGGCGATTATTACGACACCGCCAACGGCATCGCGCTCGGCAGCGTGATGAGCAAGGGCGTTTTCCGCAACATCTCCGGCAGCTATTATGCCCTCGGCTTCTACGACGACGGCACGGCGGTGATGGGCAAGCCCAACCTGCGCATCAACGCCGAGACCGACCGCGGCAGCACGTTCGGGATCACGGCCATGAACTATGTCCGCCAGACGTCGTTCGGTATCTTCCTGTATGACGACAGCTTCAATGCCCGCGGCACGATCGGCACGAGCGAGCCGGGCCTTGATGTCATCTGTTCGGTGGATCGCGGTGAGCTGGGCATCGGCGAGGAGCTGACACTTCGGGTCGAAAACATTGTCGAAAGCGGCGTGGACACCGCCGTCGGCAAGGGGCAGTATGTGCTGTCGGTCAACCTCAAGTCCAGCGAGAGCTATTTGGCCTCCATGCGTGCGCTTCAGGTCGGCGACCGCATCACGGTCTCCGTCAGCGCGAGCGGCAGCGAGTGGAACGGCGTAACGAACATGATCGGCGCGCTCTATCAGCTGGTCGAAAACGGTCAGGTCTGCGCGGGCCTTGTCAACGGCAGCGCGCCGCGCACGGCTGTGGGCCTCAAGCGCGACGGCTCTCTTGTGATGTACACCATCGACGGCCGCCAGAGCGGCTATTCCATCGGCGCGACGCTGACGCAGGTCGCCGAGCGCATGGTCGAGCTCGGCTGCGTGACGGCGCTGAGCCTGGACGGCGGCGGCTCGACCGCGCTCGTCGCGACGCAGCCCGACAGCACGACGGCTTCGCTTGTGAACAAGCCCTCCGGCGGCAGCGAGCGCGCGGTGACGAACCACCTCTTCTTAGTGGCGGACAGCCGTCCGACGAACTCCGTGGGCCATGTGTATCTTGAAAGCGAGAGCACGCGCGTGCTCCCAAACGCGCAGGTCAAGCTGACCGCGACGGCGCTTGACACGAATTATATCCCCATGGCAAATTCCAATGTCTCCCTGCGCGCGGATAAGGGCACCATTGACGGCAATGTCCTGACCGCGCCCGCCTCCGGCACCGTGACGGTGACGGCGAACGCGGGCGGCGCGAGCGCGCAGACGAAGATCGATGTCATCACGCAGCCCGACAGCATCAGCGTCCGGCAGAACGGCAAGGCCGTGAGTGCTATCACGCTCAGCGCGGGCGAGACGGCGACGCTGACCGCCTCGGCGATGTACCGCCATTTGCCGGTGCTCGGCGACAACAAGGGCTTTACCTGGACCGTGCAGGGCAATGTCGGCACGATCGAAAATGGCGTGTTCACGGCGTCCGGCAGCATCGGCAGCGGCAGCGTGACGGCGAGCCTCGGCCGCATTTCCGTGACGGTCCCTGTGACGGTGACGGCGCGCGCCCTGCGCACGCTCGACGGCTTTGAGACCTCGTTTGCGACCGCGACCGGCACGCGTGCGATGCTCTCCTACAACAGTGAGATGACCCGCGTGCACAACGGCTACGCCTCCGCACGGCTTGACTATGCGATCGGCAGCGAGGGCAACGCCTACATCGGCCTCAACTATGCCATTCCTTCAAATTACGACCAGCTCAACTTCTGGGTCTACGGCGACAATAGCGGAGCGCAGCTCGCGCTGGTGACGGATACTGGCAGCGTGAACCTGGGAGCGCTCAACTTCTCCGGCTGGAAGCTCCTGACGGCGAACCTCGGCGCGGCGACCGCGATCACGGGCATGATCGTCTCTTCGGACACGGAGCTTATCAGCGCCGTGTACCTTGACCAGCTCGTGCTCTCCTACGGCGGCCTGACCGATACGACCGCGCCGAAGCTCTCGCTCCAGTACAATGCGGCGAGCAACACTGTGACCGGCACGGTGAAAGATGACATCGACGGCGCGGCCATCCCGACCATTCGCGTGACCTACGACGGCAAGAGCTACACGTCCTACACCTATGACCAGTCCAGCGGCGCGCTGAGCATTACGCTTCCCGCGGCGGACGGCGCACAGCACCGCGTGAGCGTGGTCGCGGGCGACGCGAGCGGCAACCTGAGCCGCGCGGGCATGAACGCCGGTACGTCGAGCGCGACGCCGGCCTTTGCCGATATGCAGGACCACTGGGCGAACGATGCGGTGGCGTACCTCAAGCGCAGCGGCATTTCGAACGGCTCGAACGGTAACTTCCTGCCGGATACGAAGATCAGCCGTCAGGAATTTGCCGTGCTGCTCGCGCGTTACTTAGGTTCTTCGCAGGATCATTCCTCCGTGCAGCTCCCGTTTGCCGATACGAATGAGATCGCATCCTGGGCGCTGAACGGCGCGAAGGCGATGTACTCGCTCGGCATCATCAAGGGCAGTTCCGACGGCTCGGGCAAGCTCTACTTCAACCCCACGGCCAACGTGAGCCGCCAGGAGGCGGTGACGATGCTCGGCCGCCTGACCGAAAAGGGCTACGCCCAGGGCGCGCTCAAGTTCACCGACAGCAGCGCGATCCAGTCGTGGGCGGCGGAGTATGTGAGCACGCTCAGCGAGATGGGCATCCTCACGGGCTTTAGCGACGGCAGCTTCCGCCCGGGCGGCGCGATGACGAGGGCACAGGTGGCGACAGTCTTATATAAATTCTAAAACGAAAGGGAACGGCTTTGCCGTTCCCTTTCATTTTAGAGGGGGGATTGCAGGCCGCTGCGCGCATAATTCGCCCGCCGCCGGCGGGCGAATTCCACACTTGCGGCCTGAGAAGAGTCATTTCCAACGCGCATGTCGTTGGAAATGACGATCAAAATTATTTCGCGTCTGCGGACGCGAAAGTCTGCGACGCCTGGGTGCGGTTGGCTGTTTCGCGCCCGCAGGGCGCGAAATGCGCCGGGGGAGTGCGTGCGGGGCGCTGTTTTGTGCTCGAAGAGCGCAAAATGCGCGCCTGGGGTGGTGCGGAGACACTGTTTTGCGCTCGAAGAGCGCAAAATGCGTGCTTTTTAGAATGCTGTTTTGCGCCCGGTGGGCGCAAAAGGCGCATCTTTCGCTTTGATGAGGCTTAGATAGGACATTGAACGCTGCTTTTTTTGCGGAAAATGCGCAAAAAGGGACTACCTTTTTGCGCGGCGGCGTGCTATGATAATTCTGTATTGGTATCTGTATGAAAAAGGAGGCGGAGAGAATGAAGCGCGCGGGGAAACTGCTGGTGATCGGATTGTTTTCGCTGCTGCTTTCGGGCTGCATGTTCACGACGCCGGAGACGTCGCTCTACCGCCTGCCGAAGCTCGCGGGCGAGTATGAGTCGCTCGAATCGCAGATCGACGCGCTGCTCACAAACGGTGCGGAGTATGCCGCGCCCACGTCGGGCAGCAATTTGCAGAGCGTGCAGATGATCGACCTCGATGGTGACGGCAGCGAAGAGGCGGTGGCCTTCTTCCGCCGCGCGAGCGACAAAAAGCCGATGAAGATCTACATCTTCAAAGCCGACGGCGACAGCTACGAGCGCTACGCCGTGATCGAGGGCGCATCGAGCCAGATCTACAGCGTGAACTACGCGGATCTGGACGGCGACGGGCTCAAGGAGATCCTGGTCGGCTACAAGAGCAGCTCGGATGTGCAGGGGCTTGCCATCTATCCGCTCTCTCCCGGCACGTCGGAGTCGCTTTTGACGACGGGCTATTCCCGTTACGCGAACCTCGACATGAACGGCGACGGGAAGCAGGAACTTTTAATTATTTGCAGCGACGAAGAGAGTACGGCGCGCGTCGATTACTACGACTGGGATGACGGCGCGCTGCACGCGAAGTCCTCGCTGCGCCTGTCCGCCTCGGTGGCGGAGCTGAGCCGCCTGACGGCCGGCACGCTGACGGGCGGGGAGAACGCGCTGTTCGTGACGGGCGTGACGGGCGACAACCTGACCGTGACGGACGTGCTGGCGCTCAAGGGCGGGCGGCTGCAGAACATCGCCCTCGGCGCGGACGCAAATCAGGTACCCGCGGAGGAAATTTTCCTCGGCCTTTTCCCACGCGATGAAAACAGCGACGGCGTGACCGAAGCGCCGAAGACGCGTCCCTTGCAGCGCTTTGACCGCGAGAGCGAGCTGCAGTATTACGTTGTCTGGGAGCAGTACAGCATCGACGGCACGGTGACGGACGTGCAGAGCTGCTTCCACAATGTGGCGGACGGCTGGAGCCTTGTGCTGCCGGACGAGTGGGACAAGGACCATCTGACCGTCGAGCGCAGCGCGGGCAGCGGCGAGACCGCTGTGTCCTTCTACCGCGCGGGCGAGGGCGGACTGAGAGAGAAACTGCTCACCGTCTACACCCTGACGGGCGAGGCGCGCGAGGGACTTGCCAACATCGGCAGCCGCTTTGTGCTCACGCAGCAGGTGGAGGCGGTATACGCCGCACGGATCGGCGATGCATGGAATATCACGCTTGATGAGCAATCGCTGCGCGAGCGCTTCTCGCTCATCACGGCGGAATGGACGATGGGAGACAACTGAGAGGAGAAACGATATGAAAAAAGTGCTGGTGCTGGAGGATGAAGCCAGTATCCGTAGTTTTATTGTCATCAATTTGCAGCGTGCGGGCTACGAGGTCGTGGAGGCTGAGTGCGGCGAGGAGGCGCTTCAAAAATTGCAGGAAAATCCCGACACGAAGCTGTGCCTGCTCGACATCATGCTGCCGGACATCGACGGGTTCGAAGTCTGCCGCCGCATCCGCATGTCGAACGCGCAGGTCGGCATCATCATGCTGACGGCGCGCACGCAGGAGATGGACAAGGTGACGGGCCTGATGACCGGCGCGGACGACTATGTGACAAAGCCGTTTTCGCCCGCCGAGCTCACCGCACGCGTGGACGCGCTGCTGCGCCGCATGGGCGAAAACACGCCGGCCACGCATACCGGAGAGTTGTATCAGCCGCCGTTTCTGCTGAACCTGACGAACCGGACGCTTGAAAAAAACGGCGAGCGCGTCAAGCTGACGCAGATCGAGTACGCGATCGTCAAGCTCTTTATGGAAAACAGCGGCAAGGCGCTCGCGCGCGAGGAAATTCTCGACGCCGTGTGGGGCAAGGGCTACTTTGGCGAGCTCAAGATCGTGGACGTGAATGTCCGCCGCCTGCGCCTCAAGATCGAAGATGACGCGCAGGAGCCGAAGTACATCTCCACCGTGTGGGGCTTTGGTTATAAATGGACGGTGTGAGCGCACCGAACGAAGGAGGGGCAGCGATGCCGGACAATCGAAAAGGCTTTGCTTCGGCGCTGCACATCCGTGGCCTTCGTCAGCGGTGGATGTTTTCGGCGGTGCTGCCGATCTTGCTGCTGCTGGTGCTGGCGGTGGCGCTTTTCAGCGTGGGCGTGCAGGAATACTATTACAATGCGATGCGCTCGGGCCTTGAGAGCCGCGCGCGTATCGCGGCGGAGACCTTCACGGGCTACGGCGTGAAGAGCTACAGCGAATATTACCGCCTCGCGTCGTACTCCGCCGAAACGTTTGAAGAAAAGGACACGATCGAGCTCCAGTTCATCAACACGAACGGACGCGTGCAGGTCTCGTCCTACGGGCTGACGGCGGGCACGCTGCCCGGCACGAGCGACGTTGACAGCGCGATCGGCGGTAAAATGGCGTCGTTTCAGGGCCGCGATCCGCAGACGGGGGAGAATATCCTCGCGGTGTCATATCCGCTGTTTTTTAACTCCCGCGTCGTCGGCGTGCTGCGGTACGTGACATCGCTGCGCGAGGCGCAGCATCGCGTGTTGGTCGAGTCGCTGCTCGCTTCGGCGGCGGCACTCGTGTGCATGGCGCTGATTGCGGCGTCGAATGCTATTTTTATCAACAACGTCGTCCAGCCCGTCGCAGTCGTGAGCGACGCGGCACGCCGCATTTCGGGCGGCAGCTACGGCATCATGATCGAGAACCACTACCGCGACGAGCTCGGCGAGCTGGTCGACAACATCAACGACATGTCACTCAAGATCAGCCAGGCCGAGAAGATCCAGCAGGAATTTATCTCGTCGGTCTCGCACGAGCTGCGAACGCCGCTGACCGCCATCAGCGGCTGGGCAGAGACGCTTTCCGCTGACCCGGGCGCGAACATCGACCAGACGAAGCGCGGCCTCGGCATCATTTTGAAAGAGTCCCGCCGCCTGACGACGATGGTCGAGGAGCTGCTCGAATTCACGAAGATGCAGGACGGGCGCTTCACGCTGCGCGTGGAGAGCGTCGATCTTGCCAGCGAGCTCGAGGACGCAATCTACACCTATTTCGAGCTCTTCCGGCAGGAGGGCATCGAGGTCAGCTACAAGGGCCCTGACGAGGATGTGCCGCCGATCGTGGCAGACAGCGAGCGCATGAAGCAGGTCTTCTGCAATGTGCTCGACAACGCGGCCAAGCACGGCGGCGCGGGAAAGCGCATCGACGTGAGCGCCGCGTGCGAGGATGGACAATTTGTCATCCGCGTGCGCGACTACGGCCCCGGCATCCCGGAGGAGGAGCTGCCGTTCGTCAAGCAGAAATTCTACAAAGGCTCGTCGAAGGCACGCGGCAGCGGCATCGGCCTTGCCGTGTGTGACGAGATCGTGCGCCTGCACGGCGGCACGTTCGACATCGCCAACGCCGAGGGCGGCGGCGCGGTCGTGACGATCTCGCTGCCCATGTCGTAAAAAATAGAACGAGTGTTGCATTCTTGCAAAACCCGTGGTATGATATCGCATAGAAAAAGGAGAACCATTCATGGCAGAAGAAGCAAAAAACAAGGCTTCCGCGTCTAAGTTCCGCACGAGCATCGGCGGACAGGCGTTGATCGAGGGAGTTTTGATGCGCGGTCCGGGCAAGCAGGCTATTGTCGTCCGCTCGCCGGACGGGCTGGTCGAAAAGGTCGAGGAGCTGACGCTCGTGCGCGACAAGTACCCCGTTTTGGGCTTACCCATCATCCGCGGCGCGGTGACGTTCGTCGATTCGATGGTCAAGGGCGTCAAGGCGCTGATGTTTTCGGCGGACTATTTCCCCGACGAGGACGTCGCCGAGCCGAGCAAATTCGACCAGTGGCTTGAAAAAAAGCTCGGCAACGAAAAAATGCAGAAATTCATCACGGCGCTGGCGGTCTTTCTGTCGCTGGGGCTGACGATCCTGTTCTTTTTCCTGCTGCCGACATTTCTGGCCGGCTTTATCGACCCGTATATCAAGAGCGCGGCGGTGCACAATCTGGTCGAATCCGTCATCAAGCTCGTGATCTTCTTCGCTTACATGATCCTGTGCTCCAAGCAGAAGGACATCTACCGCGTGTTCCAGTACCACGGCGCGGAGCATAAGACGATCTTCTGCTACGAGGCGGGGCTGCCGCTGACGGTCGAAAACTGCCGCATCCAGCCGCGCCACCATCCGCGCTGCGGCACGAGCTTTCTCTTTGTGGTCGTGGTCGTGTCGATTTTAGTCTCGAGCCTTGTCTTCAGCTTTGTCAACTGGCGCAACATGTGGGTGCGCATGGCGCTGCACCTGCTGCTGCTCATTCCAATCGTGGGCGTGACGTATGAGTTCAACCGCTACGTCGGCGGGCACGACAATAAGGTGACGCGCTTTCTGGCGCGTCCGGGCCTGTGGCTGCAAAACTTTACGACCAACGAGCCGGACGACAGCATGCTCGAGGTTGCCATCCGCGCGCTCGAGCTGGTCATTCCCGAAGAAAAAGGCAAGGATGCGTGGTAAGCATGGCAACGACGTATAATAATCTCTATCTGGATCTGCGCACGGAGCTGAGGCGCGCGGGCGACGAGGAGGCGACGCAGTCGGCGCGCGAGCTCGTCTGCGCCGCGGCGGCAAAAACGCGCGAGGAGCTGGTGCGCGACGGCTCACTCTACGCCTCGCCCGAGGTGGAGAAGAGTGCGCGCGAGCTCGTCAAGCGCCACTTGGCGGGCGAGCCGGTGGCGTATCTCATCGGCGAGTGGGAGTTCTATGGTCTGCCGCTCGACATTTCGCCCGCGGTGCTCATCCCGCGCCCGGATACCGAGGTACTGGCGACAAAGCTCATCGACGCGGCGCGCGGCGCGGGGGCCTGCCGCATTCTGGATCTCTGCGCGGGCAGCGGATGCATCGGCCTTGCCGCGGCGGCAAACCTGCCGAACGCGCGCGTGCTGCTCGGCGAATATGACGAAGAGGCGCTCAAGATCTGCCGGCAGAACATCCGCCGCAACCGCTTGACGGCGCGGGTGGCGAGCCTGAAGATCGACGCGCGGGAAAAGCCCGCGCGCACGCTGGGCGAGTTCCAGTTTCTGGTCAGCAACCCGCCGTACATCCCGAGCGCGGACATCGACACGCTCGACGCTTCCGTGCGCGAACACGAGCCGCGCCTTGCGCTTGACGGCGGCGCGGACGGGCTCGACTTCTACCGTGTGATCTGCGAAAAGTGGCGCGACGCCCTGTGCGAAAACGGCATGCTCTTTTTCGAGGTCGGCATCGGGCAGGCGGATCAGGTGCTGCGCATCATGCGCTCGCACGGCTTTGGCGACATTCAGATCGTCAAGGACCTCAACAACATCCCCCGCGTGGTGTACGGCACGCGCGTGGAGACCATTTGAAGCGAATTTAGTTTACATAAAGAATCGGGAGGAACGCGAACATGGCAGAAAAGTCTCAGACGAAGGCAGCTGCGGCAATGGCCGACGACAAGAAGCGGGCGATCGAGACCGCGATGCAGCAGATCGAGCGCACCTACGGCAAGGGCTCGATCATGCGCTTTGGCGACAACACCGTGAGCAATGTGGAGGCCATCTCCACGGGCTCGCTGGCGCTCGACCTGGCACTCGGTATCGGGGGCCTGCCCAAGGGCCGTATCATCGAAATTTACGGGCCTGAATCCTCCGGTAAGACGACGCTGGCGCTGCATGTGCTTGCCCAGGCGCAGAAGGCGGGCGGCGAGGTCGCGTTCATCGACGCCGAGCACGCGCTCGACATCACCTATGCCCGCGCGCTTGGCGTCAAGGTCGAGGATATGCTCGTCTCCCAGCCGGACACCGGCGAGCAGGCGCTTGAGATCACCGAGGCGCTCGTGCGCTCCGGCGCGATCGACGTCATCGTGGTCGACTCTGTCGCGGCGCTCGTGCCGCGCGCGGAGATCGAGGGCGAGATGGGCGACAGCTTTGTCGGTCTGCACGCGCGCCTCATGTCGCAAGCGCTGCGCAAGCTGACCGGCGCGGTCGGCAAAACGAACACCATCGTCATTTTCATCAACCAGCTGCGCGAAAAGGTCGGCGTCATGTACGGCAACCCCGAGGTCACGACCGGCGGCCGCGCGCTTAAGTTCTATTCGAGCGTGCGTATCGATGTGCGCCGCATCGAGGCGCTGAAAAACGGCAGCGAGATCATCGGCAACCGTACGCGCGCCAAGGTCGTGAAGAACAAGATGGCGCCCCCGTTCCGCGAGGCGGAGTTCGACATCATGTACGGCGAGGGCATCTCACTCATCGGCGAACTGATCGACCTCGGCGTCAAGCTCGGATTGGTGCAGAAGAGCGGCTCGTGGTACTCGATGGGCGAAACGCGCATCGGTCAGGGACGCGACGCGGCCAAGCAGTATCTGAAAAACAATCCCGAGATCGCCGATAACCTCGAAGCGGAGATCCGCCGCAACTTCGACAAGCTGATGACGGGCCAGTCCCGCGTGGCGGCGAAGGCCGCGGGCCGCGCCGTGGACGTCAGCGCCGACGATTTCAAGGATGAAGATTGAGAAGATCGAACGATCGAAGCATAAGCAGGAGCGCGTTCTCGTGTATCTGGAGGGGGGAGACCTCCTCCGGATCACCGAGAGCGAGCTTCTGCGTTTCGGTTTATGTATAGGACTGGACATTGACGATAGGACTGTGGTAGAATTGCAGCAGTCCGGCGCGCGGAGCGAAACGCGCGTGCGCGCGGCGAACATGATCTCGTCCCGCCCGCTGTCAAGGAAAGAGCTTTCGAAAAAGCTCAGGGAAAAGGGAGCGGCCGAGGCCGACGCCGAATCGGCGTGCGACTGGCTCGAGGAGATCGGCGCACTCAACGACGCGGAGTATGCCGCAATGCTCGTGCACCATTACGGCGGCATGGGCTATGGCGAGGCGAAAATTCGCGATGAGCTCTACCGCCGCGGCGTGCCGCGCGAACTGTGGGAGGACGCGCTGTCAAAATCGCCCGACGCGCAGGAGGCCATCGCGCGCGTGATCGCGCAGAAGACAAAGGGCCGCGCGCTCGACGAAAAGGGGCGCAAGCGCCTGTCCGACATGCTGCTGCGGCGGGGCTTTGCGTGGCGCGATGTGCGCGCGGCAATCGCCCAAATCAGCGAGAATGCGACGGAATTCGATTACGAAGAGTAGTCGTTTGACTATTTTTTTACAATTAGTTTACGATCAGGAGGGGTTCTATGCCCTATAACGTTTCTTTCATTTCCCTGGGCTGCGCCAAAAATCAGGTCAACTGCGAGCAGATGATGGCAACGGTGCAGCACGCGGGACACGACATCGTCTCCTCGCCCGAGGGGGCGGACGTGGCCGTAGTCAACACCTGCGGCTTTCTGGCGTCTGCCTGCGAGGAAGCCATCGACAACATCCTCGAGATGGCGGCGCTCAAGCAGGAGGGCAAGCTCAAAAAGATCATCGTCACCGGCTGCATGGCGCAGCGCTACAAGGGCGATGTGCTCCATGAGCTGCCTGAGGTCGACGCGGTGCTCGGCACCGGCAGCTACGGCGAGATCGCCCGCGCGGTCGATGAGGTCATGGCGCCCGGCGGGCTGCGCCCCTGCTACATGGGCGACATTCAGAACTGCGTGCAGGGCGGCGCGCGCATTTTGTCCACGCCGTCGTGGTATGCGTACCTGCGCATCGCCGAGGGCTGCGACAACTGCTGTGCCTACTGCGTCATTCCGCGCCTGCGCGGCCGTTACCGCAGCCGCCCGATGAACGAACTTCTGGACGAGGCGAGCGAGCTTGCGTCCGCGGGCGTGAAGGAACTCATCGTCATCGCGCAGGACATCACGCGCTACGGCACGGACTTGAACGGCGAGCACCAACTTGCCGCACTCCTGCGTGAGCTGTGCAAGCTCGATTTCCACTGGATCCGCTTACACTACCTCTATCCCGATGACATCACCGACGAGCTCATCGACACGATCGCGCAGGAAAAGAAGATCGTGCCGTATCTCGATATCCCCATCCAGCACTGCAACGACGGCATCTTGAAGGCGATGAACCGCCGCGACACGAAAGAGAGCATCCGCAAGGTTTTCCGCGACCTGCGCGCGCGCATCCCGGGCCTTGTGCTGCGGACGTCGATCATCGCCGGCCTTCCCGGCGAGGGGGAGAAGGAGTTCGAAGAGCTCTGCGGCTTCCTGCGCGAGGAGAAGATCGAGCGCGCGGGCGTGTTCCCGTTCTCGCCCGAGGAGGGGACGAAGGCCGCAACGATGGAGCACGTTCCGATGGAGGAGGCCCAGCGCCGCACGGAGCTTTTAGTCGACGTGCAGAGCGATATCATCGACGAATACAATGAATCCGTCCTCGGCGATGTGCGCGAAGTGCTGTGCGAGGGCTGGAGTGAGGAAGCGCAGTCCTATGTCGGCCGCAGCTACGCCGAGTCCGTGGATATCGACGGAAAGATCTACTTTTCCGCAGAACGTGATATCATGGCAGGCGAGTTCGTCAATGTCCGCCTGACCGGCACGATGGACGGCGAGCTGACCGGCGAAGCGGTCGAATAAGTAAATGCCCCGCAGGGCAGGAGGAAAGAGAGATATGACAACTGCAAACAAATTAACGATCCTGCGCATTGCGCTGATCCCTGTATTCTTAGTGGTGCTGTACCTGGACTTCGCGGGTGCGAGATGGTGGGCGCTCGGTATTTTCGCCGCCGCGTGCCTGACGGACTTTGCCGACGGCTACATCGCCCGCCACTATAATCAGATCACAAATTTCGGCAAGTTCATGGACCCGCTGGCGGACAAAATGCTCGTCATGGCGGCAATGTGCTACTTTGTCGAATGTGGGCAGATGCCCGGCTGGTGCCTTGCCATCGTGCTGCTGCGCGAATTTGCCGTCTCCGGCATGCGCCTTGTCGCCGTGGAGCAGGGGCGTGTCATCGCGGCCGCGTGGTCGGGCAAGGTGAAGACCGCCTCGACCATGGTGTGCCTGTGCCTGATGCTGGTGTTTGAGAGCAACCTTTTGAATGTCGTGTGCATCGCGGTCATCGTGGCGACGACCGTGTACTCCGGCATTGAGTATTTCGCAAAGAACCTCGACGTCTTCAAAGAGGCGGACTAAATCCGTTATTTCATCTTCTCAAAGGAGATCTATCATGTATTTATACAATTCCGCGACCCATAAAAAGGAAGAATTCAAGACCCATACGCCGAACCATGTGGAGATGTACACCTGCGGCCCGACCGTGTACCACTTTGCCCACATCGGCAACCTGCGCTCCTACATCATGGAGGATGTGCTGGAAAAGTACCTGCGCTTTTCGGGTTACAGCGTGAACCGCGTCATGAACATCACCGACGTCGGCCACCTGACGAGCGACGCCGACGAGGGCGAGGACAAGATGGTCAAGGGAGCCAAGCGTGAGCACAAGACCGTCATGGAGATCGCCAAGTTCTATACCGACGCGTTCTTCGCCGACTGCAAGAAGCTCAACATCAAGCGCCCCGACGTCGTCCAGCCCGCAACGGGCCTGATCGACGATTATATCAAGATCATCACGAAGCTGCTCGACACCGGCTATGCCTATATCGCCGGCGGCAATGTGTACTTCGACACGAGCAAGCTCTCTCGCTACTATATCTTCAATGACCACAACGAGGAAGACCTCGCCGTCGGCGTGCGCGAAGGCGTGGAGGAGGACGAGAACAAGAAGAACAAGAACGACTTCGTCCTCTGGTTCACGAAGTCCAAGTTCGAGGATCAGGCGCTCAAGTGGGATTCCCCCTGGGGCGTCGGATATCCGGGCTGGCACATCGAGTGCTCCGGCATTTCGATGAAGTACAACGGCGAATACCTCGACCTGCACTGCGGCGGCGTGGACAACGCCTTCCCGCACCACACGAACGAGATCGCGCAGAGCGAGAGTTACCTCGGTCATCCCTGGTGCCTCCAGTGGTGCCACGTGGCGCATCTCAACACCTCGCACGGCAAGATGTCTAAATCCAAGGGCGAATTTTTGACGGTCTCGCTGCTTGAGGAAAAGGGCTATGACCCGCTGGCGTACCGTTTCTTCTGCTTACAGAGCCACTACCGCAAGAGTCTTGTCTTCACGTGGGAAAACCTTGACAATGCGGTCGCCGCGTACAGCAAGCTCATCGCGAAGATCGCGAACATCAAGGACGAGGGCGGCGTGGACGAGACGGTGCGCGCCGAGTACCGCGCAAAGTTCATGAAGGAAATGGACAACGACCTCAACACCGCCATGGGCGTGACCGCGCTCTACGATGTGCTTAAGGCCAAGACCACGGGCGCGACGAAGCTCGCCATCATCGGCGACTACGACACGGTGCTGAGCCTCGACCTTCTCAAAAAGGCCGAGGCCGAGCGCGAGAAAAAGGAGAAGGCCGCGTCCCAGCAGAGCGCGGGCGGCTTCACGGTCGTCTCTGAGGACGGCACGGCGGACGAGGGCATCGAGAACCTGATCCGCCAGCGCGCGGAGGCCAAGAAGGCGAAGAATTTTGCCGAGGCTGACCGCATCCGCGACGAGCTCAAGACGCAGGGCGTCGAAGTGACCGATATGCCCGGCGGCGCAAAGTGGAAGCGCGTGTAAAAGAATTTTTTAGAAAACGCAGGCGCGGCGGACCATCCGCCGCGCCTGTCCGCCGCTTTGGGGCAGAATAAGAAGCAGAGGAAAATCATCACGGAGGACGCCATGAGCAGAAAAGCGAGAAACCGCATGACAAGAGAGACCATCCCCGAGGGCTTCAGCGCCCCGAGGGCGTTCGTCGATTTGCTCCCTGTTGTATTTTTCGGCCTCTCCGCGGTGAAGGCGGGGAACCTGTTCCACAGCGGACTGTTTGTAGCGGGTGCGGTAGTCTGCCTGCTCTCGGGTGTTGTGAAGGTGGGATGGAAGCTCATCGCGGCCGTCTCCCAAAGGAACATCTGGCCAATGTTTGTGCAGATGCGCGTCCTGATGCCGGTCGGCTTTTTGACGATGTTCGCGGCACTGATCGTAGACCGCGCAGGGCTGAACGGGGAAGCGAAGCTTGCAAAGCGGAGCGGTTTTCCGGCATGCCTTTTCTTCCTTGCGGGCGCGCTTGGGATGATTTTGATGCTCGTTTTCGCGTTCCGGATGGATTCGAGCGACCCGAAGGTGAACTGGATGGAGCAGACCGTCAACAGCCTTGCGCAGATCTGCTTTTTATCGGGCTGATGCTGGCCTGACGCTCTGCATCGAAAGAAAAGAGCCGCCTGTGGACGACTCCTTTTGCATCAGACTATGAAGAAAAAATGAATGTGAGCGCTGTTTCAATGAATATCGAAAATGAATCAAGGTAAAGGATATTATTCAATAGTCGCAATGCGCAGAGGGGAATTTTACTCGCTTTTTGGCGGCGGATATGATATGCTTTTCCCAAATGATGGTCAGAAAGGACAAGGTTTCCATGATCAATATTTTCGATATGATGGGGCCGGTGATGGTCGGTCCGTCCTCGTCTCACACGGCGGGCGCGGCGCGCATCGGCAATATGGGAAGAACGCTGCTCGGCGAAGAGGTGGCGCGCGCGGACATCGGCCTGTACGGCTCGTTTGCTGAAACGGGCTTCGGCCACGGCACGGACCGCGCGCTTTTGGCGGGACTTCTCGGCATGAAGCCGGACGACCTGCGCATTCCGAACGCCTATGAAGAGGCGAACCGCGCGGGTATGGCGTATTCGTTCCGCACGGTGGAGCTGCGCGACGCGCACCCCAATACCGCGCTTTTGGAGTTGACGGGCAAAAGCGGCAAAAAGCTGACGCTTCAGGCGGCGTCCATCGGCGGCGGCGCGATCGTCGTCAACAAGATCGACGGCATCGACGTAAACTTTACGGGCGACTTCAACACGCTGATCGTCCGCAATCAGGACGAGTCCGGCTCGGTCGCGGCAATCACGTCGATTTTAAGTCAGGTGCACATCAACGTGGCGAACATGAGCGTGAACCGTCACCGCCGCGGCGGTGACGCGCTGATGGTCATTGAAACGGATCAGCACATCAAGCCCCGGCAGGTGGAATTTCTCTCGGAGCTGCCGGGCATCCTGAGCGTGACCTATTACGATAAGGAGGACGATGAAGATGGCGCTGGATTCGATGAAGGAAATCTTTGAGCGCTCGGCGCGGGAGAATATCCCGTTCTGGGAGATCGTTTTGCAGTATGATATGGAGGAGCGTCAGGTGAGCCGTCAGGCCTCGATGGCGAAGATGCTGTCGACCTGGCAGGCCATTCAGGATGCGGCGGACTCCTATACCGGCACGCAGCGCAGCGTGAGTGGTCTGGTCGGCGGCGACGGGCTCAAGATGCGCCTGTACGCGCGCCGCGGAGAGAGCATCGGCGGTGAATTCATGGACGAGGTCATCGTGCAGGCTATCTCCATGGCGGAGTCGAACGCCTGCATGCGCCGCATTGTGGCATCGCCGACGGCGGGCTCATGCGGCGTGGTGCCGGCGGTGCTGCTGCCGCTGTGCGAGCGCGAGCATTACACGCAGCACGAGCTGCTTGAGGCGCTGTATGTCGCCTCGGGCATCGGCGCGGTGATCGCGTACCGCGCGAGCA
>OHAY01001468.1_pt1 | contig 21607 bp, 14 predicted proteins | sample 1577191 | NCBI WGS metagenome assembly OHAY01 (sample SAMEA3541504, study PRJEB24748) | human gut metagenome | biome: human gut; feature: human-associated habitat; material: faeces | place: China | collected 2012 | reverse complement strand
CAATGGGTGTCGCAACATATAAGACAGCAGAAGATATGAGTGAGGAGTTGAGAAAGGCTTTGCCTGATATGGACGAGATGCGAAAACTGCTCACAGATGATGGCGATATCTAAAATATCAATAACTACCAAGAGAATACTCTATGTCTGAAAAGAACTCATATAAAATAGACAAAATTGTTAACTCAATTTTTGAAGGTGATTGCATTGAAATCATGAAGCAATTTCCTGATAATTGTATTGATATGATACTCTGTGATTTGCCATATGGCACAACACAAAATAAATGGGATAGTATTATTCCATTGGATGAATTATGGCATGAATACAAGCGAATAATTAAAGAGAATGGTGCAATCGTACTTACATCACAGGGACTATTTACCGCTCAATTGATGCTTAGTAATCCGAAGCAATTTAAGTATAAATGGGTATGGGAAAAATCAAAGCCTACTAATTTTTTGAACGCAAAGAAACAACCACTGAGGAAATACGAAGATGTTTGTGTGTTCTATAAGAAGCAGCCGGTTTACAATCCTCAAATGGTCCAAGGAGAGCCTTATGACAAAGGTTTCAGGAAGAACCAATTAAGTGGCAGTTATGGAGATTTCCAACCTGTTCATGTGCATAGCGATGGTAAACGATATCCTACAGATGTAATATATTTCAAAACTGCGGAAAGTGAGGGCGAAGTCATACATCCGACCCAAAAGCCAGTAGAATTGGGACGATATTTCGTAAGAACATATACAAATCCTGGTGCATTAGTATTAGATAACACATTTGGCAGTGGAAGTTTTTTACTATCCGCATTGTTGGAAGGTCGAAATTTTGTTGGTATAGAAAAAAATGAAGATGTACATTTGTTCAAAGAAAAAGAAATAGATTACATTTTAGCTGCTAAAAAACGCCTTTATAACGGGTGGCAAACATTGGAAGAATCCAAAAGGCAGACTATTAGGCAAATTAATTTAATATTAGACTTTTAATAATGAGTAGTCAAGATATAATAGTCAGAAAGAATGAACGTTCTTGGGCTATAGAAATCATATCTCAGATAAATCGAATTGCATCTGAAAATGATTTGGTCATAAAACGTGCAGGAGGAGAGTCTACCATCTCGTATAATAAGAGTGGTAGAATGTTTCCTGATGTCATTTTATATGAAGACAAAGAGCTTAGTCGCATTCTACAGGGTTGGGAACTAAAGATGCCTGATGTGTCTATTACAGATGAAACCTTTGTTAAGGACGCACAACGCAAAGCCAAAGCTTTGGGCTTGACAAGCTGCCTTATATGGAATTTTACATATGCTCAACTCTTTATTTTCAATGAAGCATCAGGTGATTTCGAGCTGAAAAAACAATGGGAAAATCTGAACATAAAAACTCGTTCAGATGTCGCATTGTACAAGGATAATTGGGAAAAGACCCTTTATGATGTTATCATATTTGTAAATGAGTTTTTGCTATCGAATGATGTAAAGCATATTTCGATAGGAGAAATCATATCTAATAGTGCTTTAAACATCCTTATCAATGACAACAAATCTATTGTTGCTGATTTCTTGAAGGAGCAATCTGTTGTTGATAGTGTTATAGAAGCAAAAATAAGTATATGGTGGAAAAGTATAAAATCAGAGTATCAATTTGACGAGACAGATCCTTATAAAGCTTATGCTAAAAGTGTTATTCTAAACTGGGCATATAGAATTATCTTTGCACATCTGATAAAGCGACAGCAGAAAGAAGCGATACATGTGAATGACATAGACTATGAAACCACTCCTAAAGAGGCTAATATTATATTTTCAGAGATTACAAGTAAATGCGATTTCTATAATGTATTCGCAAGCATTGATTTGAATGAATTACTTCCCAACAAGACTTGGGAATCTTTGGTCGATTTGTCGCTTTTTCTCAAAGAGAATGGCATCAAATCAATCAACCAGTCCATGCTTCAAAATATACTTGAAAAATGTGTTAATGTTACAAGAAGAGAGCTAAACGGACAATTCACAACGCCTAAGACATTAGCACGAATTCTTGCTTCTATAACCATTCATAATTGGACCGAAGATTGTGCTGATCCATGTTGTGGAACAGGAACAATACCACATGAAATTATAAATCTGAAGAAGTTTAAAATAGGTGTATCAAAAGCTATAGATACAACATGGGCAAGCGACAAATACAGCCTACCTCTCCAAATTGCCAATATTAGTATGACATCATGTGAAACTATCAATATGGCTAATCGTATTTTTCAGAGCAACGCTTTGAAATTGAAGCCTGGTGCCACTACTGATATAGTAGATCCTAAAACGGGAATAAAACTTACTTATGGAATACCTTTATTTGGAGCAATATGTTCCAACTTGCCATTTATAGCTTTTGAAAACGTTCCTGCAGAGGATGAGCTTTTAATTAATCAAGAGTTCGACCGTGATTATGTAAATAGGAAGTCAGATTTGTCATATTTTATCGCCCTTCATCTTGCAAATATGCTAAGGGATAAAGGATATTTAGGTATTATTACGTCTAATGCGTGGCTTGGAACTTCTGCAGGTGCAGCATTCTATTGTAATTTGCTTGAGCACTACAACCTGTTACAAGTTCATGTTAGTGGATCTGGAAGATGGTTTCAAAATGCAGATGTAGTAACAACAATTCTTATTTTGCAAAAAAGAGATTCTTCTGAAAACAGGTTGCCCACAACATTTTGGCTTTGGAAAAAAACTCTGGAAACTATATCCAATAACTCTGACTATGAACGTACTATCATAGAAAGTTCTTTACTCAATAAATCTTCTGATGAAAGTATAATAAAGTGTTCAGAATATACCAATGACCAAATTGATCAATTACATAATATGAATATCTCATATAATGCATTGTTTCATGATGTTCTATGGCTTTTGGATATTCAGCAAGTTCTGACTCCTTTAAGAAGTTTGTTCAAAGTTTTTAGAGGCAGTCGAAGGGGATGGGATGCACTATTCTTTCCAAAGGATAAAAATTCAATTGAGTCTAAGTTCTTGCACCCAGCACTTTTTAACGCAAAGAAGTTAGACGATTTGGTAGCTGTTCCAGACAGGAAGGCTTTTAGCTGTGGCTTGGATTTAGCGACCTTGGAAACAAATTTCAAGGGTGCATATAAGTGGATAAAGAAATTTGAAAATCAAAAGAATGGTACTGGGAAACCGCTTACAGAGGTTCTTGCAAGACCTAAGGAAAAATGGTATGAAATGAAGCCTAATGAAGTAGCTGAAATATTTACAATGATGAATCCTGATAAGCGAATTTTCTTTGGTAGATTTAATGAGCCTACGTTTATCAACCAAAGATTAATTGGGTTAACATTATTAGATAAATCATCAGATGTAGTGTTGTACCATGCTTTGTTAAATTCTATTTTGATGAAATTCTTTATAGAAGCAGTTGGCTTTGGACGAGGTTTAGGTGTTCTTGATATAAACAAGGACAATGTAGCAAGTTGCTTGATGTTGAACCCTGCATGCTTATCGCAGCATTCTGTTAATATTATAAAAATGTCTTTCATGATTGTTACCGGGAAACCAATAATGACAGTGGAAGAAGAATTAAAAGATACAGACTGGATATCATTTAATCATACTGTACTTTCAGCTTTCAATATTGATTCATATTACGATAGTATATGTAATTCATTAAAATCAATGCGAAAGGCAAGAATGACCGCAAAGGACAAATCTGAAGTTAATGAGACTTCAAAAGTCGGTAATATTAAATATGATGCTTCTTTGTCAAAAGAATATTCTATAGCAGCAGAGCCATGAGTAACGATGGGTAGCCATTTTGTTGATTTACAACATTATGGATACTCTTCAACTGTTTATTATATTAATTATGAGCACAACATCTAAGGGAGACAGGTTCGAATTAAAAACTCAAAAACTATTGACTCAAGTACTTAGAAATGGTAAATTTGAGTTGAAACTGGAAGGAGAATCTGAATTTTGGATTGTCCCTAAAGATTCTGATGTCTTCAATAAGAAAAAATATAAGTATGTGTATGGAAGCAAAGTTGTTATAGATGTATCTATTGAATCCCCTGTTGAATCAGAGGCTCCTAATCTTGTTATCGTTGAATGTAAAGATTTATCAAGAAAAGTAGACAAAGGAGACATGGGAGAATTTTGCTTAAAGGTACAAGACCTTAATGCAAAAAAAGGTATATTTGTAACCAACAATGGCTTTCAAAAGGGAGCTATCGAAATGGCTAAATATCATAATATTGCTCTTATACGAATTGACGAAAAGAATACCTTAATATGGGATTTACATCGCATAAGGGGATTTCGTAATATATCATATTTGGATATTACAGAATTACTAAGTTCTGATGTTCCTGCAATGCCATCTGTTGTTTTTGATGGGTACATTTATTATACATCTGTTATAGATTATTTCTATTCATTGTTTTATAGCTCGGATTTAAGACTTGACAAAATAATTCCATTCTATTCAAATGAACAGATACAGAAACAGGTTGACTTGTTTCTTAACGGGAAAAAGTATGTAAAAATTAGTAATGAAATTTTAAAATTCCATATAATACGACAAAATATTCTTTTATGTAATGAAACCGTATCACCAGGTTTTCTAGGGCGCTATGATTTTTATAACAACAAAATAAGTATAGCAGAAGACTTGCAAAATGATGAACACAGATACCGTTTTACACTGGCTCATGAAATAGGACATGCCGTCTTGCACCGTAAACTCTTAAAAGGATTAATAGCCTCTGCGGATGATGACGATGTGTTGTCTTTAAAAGACTGCTCTAAATGGGAAAGGAGACTCGAAATTCAGGCTAACTTATTTGCCTCTTACCTTTTAGTTCCAGAAGCCCCTTTATATAACCTCTATATGGAGGTTAAGCGGAAACTTAATATTAATGATTATGCTCCTTTATATTTAGATGAACAGCCATGCAACAAAGAAGATTGTTATAAAATGTTTTATGTATTATCTAAAATATTCAATGTTTCAAAAGAGGTAATAAAATATCGTCTGAAGAATGAGAATCTTTTGCTAACTTCAGAATAAGGAATTATCTATCTCTTTAAAAAATAGATATCTTTTGCTTCATACTGAATCGCTCATATCTTTGCCATAAAAAAGCAAGATATGAGCGATTTTTCATTTATTCCACCAACATCAGTTGCCACCATCCCCGGCACACACGCCTCCGCAGCTTTCACCTCCAAGACATCCGAAGTCTTTTGGCATATATTTATTTTGTTTCTTTTCCTATATTTTCTTTCTCCTCTCCAAACTTTCTAATCTCGTTTGTGAGTACATCCTCTAATTCTTTCTTTGGCACTATCAGTTGATAGTCAGCCACGCCTATCGGCTTGCCCATGTCTTCAAGGGCAAGTTCCACTTCCACACGGTCTTTCTCTGCACAGAGGATGATGCCGATAGAGCGGTTTTCATCTGCACCACGTTCAAGGCGATCGAGCAGCGAAAGATAATAGTTCATCTTTCCTGCATATTCAGGCTTGAAAGCGCCAATCTTCAAGTCGACAGCCACAAGGCAGCGCAAGCCACGGTGGAAGAATAGCATATCCACCTTGCTTTCCTTTCCGTTGTACTCCAGCACATGTTGGTTGCCTATAAAAGTAAAGCCGTTGCCGAGCTCCATAAGGAAGCGTGTGATGGCTTTCATAAGTCGGTCTTCAAGTTCCAATTCCAGTATAGGACTTGTCACTCCAAGAAACCCGAGATTGTAACTGCTGCTGAACACCTCATTGGCATATTGAGCTTGCTCCATAGGAAGCGTGCGACTGAAATTGTTGTCTACCTTTGTTGCCCGCTGCGACTCGTACATATTCAGTTTGATAGCATTGAGTAGTAAGTCGCGGTTCCAGCCTTTTTCGATAGTTTCTTGTGCATAAAATAATGTAGCAGAATCATCCAAATTCTTTCCAAGTAGATATACATTATGCGACCACGGCAAAAGTGCAACGGAGCGTTGCACTTTTGCATCGCTTCCACAATAGCGCAGATAAAAACGCTTCATATACCAAAGATTTCGAGGTGAAAGGCCCATCTTCGGATAGCGTTCTTTCAAGTCTACGGACAACTGGCGTACCACGCCATCCCCATGTCCGCTCTCAACCTTTCGCTCATGAAGCATCTTGCCAATCTCCCAATATGCGGAAGCAATATTGCCATTAATATGCTTGGCAATTTCCAGTCGGGCGTGTTCAATCACTGCAACGGCATGTTGCAGCATCGACTCGTAGTCTTCACGTTTTATTGGAAGTTGTTTGTTATCAGTGCTCATTTTTGATGTTTCTCTTTTTCTGTTGCTGACAAGTTTTCACCTGTCTTTTTCGTTTCATGTAGTCCACAAAAATACACCAAGGTACTTTAAAGGACAATACCTTGCAAAAATACAAAAAAACAATGACGTGCTGGTACTTTTCGATATTAAACTTTCCTAACTTACACATATTATATTGTAAACCTTGTCTTTTCCCCACCACCCAATCGCTCATATCTTTGCCTCAAAAACACCATATTATGCCCGATACACTAACATTAACATCCGTCCACACCATCCCTGGCGCCAATGCCTCCGCAGCCTTCACCTCCAAGACATCCGAAGTCTTCAAGGAGGAGCACAACATCGCGCCAATCATCATCAACGAAAAGATGAAGTACATCCCATGGGGAGGCGACAATCAGATGCCGTACAACATCATCGATCTCATCGAGTCTGACGAGACAATGAGCACTTGCCAGATGTTCAACGCTGAAACGTCCTGACTTGTTGGCTTGCGTTTTTTTAAAAAACATAGAAGAAAAGCAAGGAAAACGGTTCTGTTGTCTTTATAAACAGAGGGGAGAATGACGGCGACTACACTTTTTAGTTCGAATAATTGTTTTGTTGCAGAAAATGAGCTATCCTCTCCCCTTTCTCGCTCGACCTTGATCGATTGCAGAAAGGGCGCGGGGGGATGGGTAAGGCAGGATGTGCATAGCGTTCTTTTGTCTTATTGGAGCACAAGGTTGGCAGGCACACCAAGCTCATGGTATATGTTGCGTGCCATATCGAAGCTTAGGCTTCGGCGCCCATGCAAAATGTCGCTGAACGTTGTTGGTGACACACCAATGGCAGCGGCAGCCTCCTTCTGTTTATATCCTTTCTTTCTAAACGCCACCTTTATTGCAGCTATTAGTGAGGGCTTCACTCTCCAGGGATGAGGGTCTTCCTCACACTCCCAATTGTATGCTGCTTCGCTGAGCACCTTCATCTCTTCCTGCTCTTCCTCGCTGAGCAAGTCCATGCCACCAAGCTCTGTGCCTTTCTCCAACAGTTGCTCAAGCCGAGCATCAACCTCCTCATATTTTTTCTTATCCTTAATTGTCATAGCTTTAAATCGTTCTAATGTTTTTTATTTTATCATATTCTGCATGTGTGCCAACAAATCTAACATGTAAGAAGCCGCCATAGAAAAGCTTCATTGCCGTTCTTTTGTTTTTGCAAAGATATAAAAAGTTCACAGATTAGAGAACTTTTTCTTATGTTTTAACATTTAAAGCTATTAAAGGAAGAGCCCTTCCCTCCATCAGAGAGAGGGGCTCTTCCAAAAGCAAAAGCTAATCCCTCCCCTCTCCGACGGGGAGTGGAAGCCACCGAAGGTGGCGCGGGGGTGGGGCTTTAAATTCGAAAACTCAACATCAGCTGAAAGCCGACAAGTCAAAAGTCAAAATTCCTATATCCCCTTCACGTCTTCCAGAACCACCTCTTGTGCGTAAACCACGCCGTGAGGGCCATGCACAACGCTGTGAGCAACACACCCTTGAGGAAACCCGTGAGAGGCTGTGACGACAAGGCGTCGATGTAAGGGTAGATGTGCGTGAGGATGAGCACAGGTATGATGACCATGGATGCCGAGACGTATGCCACCATGGGGTTCTTGCCCACCATCTCAAGAGGAGCACACAGCCAACGCACATGCCAGTGGTCGCACACGACGGTGAGCAACAACAGGGCGTAGAAGGCCAATCCACAGGTTACAAACAGATAACTCAACGTCACGTCGTCCTTGCGGATGCCTCCCTCGTATGACTCTAAACATAAGCCTAACAACAACAGATAGGCTCCTGCCGACGACAAACGCTGCCAGAAATGAAGCGTGGGAGATGCTGGGGCTGAAGAAGATTTTTGATTGGAGGTCTCTTGCTTAGCAGCCTCAACGCCTGTTGTGCCGGCTTCGCGGCGTGAGCGCAGCAACCATGCTGTGAGGGCTGTGAGAACCATTGTGGCAACGAGGTTGGCGACGAGGTGACGGCCAAAGAGCAACACAACGTTGACAACGATCAAGGCCAACGACAAAAGAGCCACGGGGAGAGCGAGGGCGTTTTCTTTATCCTTCATCTCTTCGCTTCTTGTCCTTACCTTGTTTTCGTTTTCAAGAACGGTCTTTTCATCATTCTTTACCTTGTTCCCGTTTTCAAGAACAGCTTCTCTCCCACCCTTTAACGGGTTCCCCTTCTCAAGAACAGCCTTTTCATCATTCTTTACCTTGTTCCCGTTCTCAAGAACAGCTTCGCTTTTTTTCTGATAGCTTTTCACAAGGCCCTTGCTCGTGTCGTTGGCTTTCATCTTTTCGAGCCATTGCGCAATCCATTCGCCAGCGACGGTGCCGGGGATGATGATGAGCAGATACTCCTGGTAGGCAGGGAGGTAGAGCCAGGGCAGCCATGAGGTGTGGATGAGAAGTGCGGGCCATGAGTTGGCGGTGTGGGCAGCCATGAAGAGAGCTACGAGGAACGGCAGAAGAGCCAGTCGGCGCAAGGGATGGCCGATGGTTAGGAGGTAGATGATGGAACCTGTGAGCGACACGTTGGCAAGGATAAGCATTATGCAGTCGCTGTCGGTGAGGCGGAAGGGTGCTCCGCCCGCATAAGGTTGCAGCAGCATGAAGCCGACGGCAACGAGGTAGGCGCTCCATGTTATGGCCCTTGCCTTATACGGGGACAACCCGAAGGGGTTGGGCATGAACATGAGGCAGAGGAGGATGAAGAAGAAAATGGGCATGGCGTAGCGCATCCACTCCTGTTCATAGCCGAGCATGAAGGGGAAGGCGTGTATGATGAAGATAGCGAAGAACGTGAGCTTGACCCACCGCTGAACGGTCTTCCATGTGAGCTTCATTATGCTCTCGCCCTTGGCGTACTGTCGTCCGAGGGAGAGGGGTATGGCTGCTCCCATGGAGAAGAGGAAGAAGGGGAAGATTATGTCGACCCATGTTATGCCGTAGATTGTCGGGTCAAACACATGGTCTGGTGGTGGCACTTGTGCATGATACATCCACCGTGGCAGGACAGAGAACGCCTCCATGGCAGAGAGAACCATCGTAATGATGGCGTAGCCGCGCAGGGCATCGAGAGCGTGTGCGCGGGGTTTCTGGTTGTTGTTTCCCATTTTCTATGGTTTTTGTTGATTGAACTTTCCAAAAAGTGAATGGAAGCTACCTGACAAGAAAAGCATCTGTCTGATAACTTCCATTAACTTCATTATATTATCTTCGTGAGCGTAGCGAGCTAATTTCCTTTCTTAAACCCAAATCGGTCATTAGGCAGATTTGGCTTAAAGATTTAAGCTCCCTTTTTTCCGTCACGTTTCCAATAGCGCTCGATGTCCTCAAGCGACATGCCAGCGGTCTCGGGCACCAGACGCCACATGATGAGCATGTAAGGCACACACATCACAGCGAAAAGCACAAAGGTGCCGGCAGGTGTGAGCGTGGCGAGCATCCAGGGTGTGAGCTGACCAATGAGGTAGGTGCCGATCCAGAGAGCCAGACCTGCGATGCTCATTGCCAGACCGCGCACGTTGTTGGGATACATCTCCGAGAGGAGCACGAACACCACGGCACTGATGCTGATGGCGCAGCAGAACACATAGAGCAGGAAGAAGGTGAGCATGAAATAGACCGAGAGGCCCAACTGCTGCTGGAAGGCGAAATAGACAGCTATGAGCACGAGGCAGGCAATCATGCCCGACACGCCATAATAGATAAGTTTCTTTCGTCCCACGCGGTCGATGATGAGCATGGCAATGACCGTGGTCACGGTGTTGACCACACCCACGAGCACCTGACACAACAGCGGGTCACCGATGCCGGCATCCTTGAAGATGGAAGGACCATAATAGAGCACGGCGTTGACGCCCATAAACTGTCCGAGGATAGCTATGCACACGCCAATGACGACAGCCTTCAAGATGCCGGGCTGCAGCAGGGCGCCCCACTCGCTCTTCACCTCTGCCGAGATCATGGAGCGTGTGTCGTCGACCTGTCGGTTCACGCCCTCGGGTGTGAGATACATCTTGCCGTAGATGCCCCTTGCACGCTCCACGCGGTTCTTGACGATGAGCCAACGGGGGCTCTCGGGAATGACCATGATGATGAGGAGGAAGAAGAGGGCCGGCAGGGTCTCCATGCCGAGCATGCCTCTCCACACCTCGTTCACGAAGATGAGGCTTATCCATCCCTCGCCGGGCTGTGTGGTCAGCGAGTGGTTGAGCAGGAGATAGTTGACAAAATAGGCAGCGAGGAAACCCACGGTCACGGCGAGCTGATAGAGCGACACCATCTGTCCGCGGTAGCGTGTTATGGCTATCTCAGAGATGTAGACGGGTGCCACGATAGAGATGATGCCTATGCCAACACCACCAATTATGCGGTACACCACCAGCATGGTGAACGTTGTGGAGATGGCGCATCCTGCTGCCGAGACGGTGAAGAGCACAGCTGAGATGAACATCGTGGGCTTGCGTCCGAGACGGTCACTCATGATGCCTGCCACGCTCACACCGGCGATGGATCCTATGAGGGCGCAGCCCACATACCATCCCTGGTTCATGACGTCGAGGTTAAACTGTCGGCCCACCTGGTCGATGGTACCTGATATTACGGCTGTGTCGTAGCCAAAGAGCAAGCCTCCGAGGGCTGCAACCAAGGCTAAGAAGAAGACATAGCCAAGGCGAACGGTTTGTTGCATTTTGAGTTATTTTTTTTCTTTTTTACCTTTTTACCTTTAGATGTTGAAATATTCCTTGTATCTATCATAAAGGTGTCCTGCCTGCAAGTAGGCCGACTGTGGACTCATGAAGTGGGAGAACTCGAAGGTTATGGCTTTGTCGTAGCCGCAACGCTTGGCTGCCTCCAGCTTGAGGCGGAGCTTGTCAAACTTGATGGGGAGGAAGTTGATAGGCATGTCGCGGTCGAAGGTCTCGGCGTTGGTCCAGCACTGCATGCCGTAGCGGTCGGCAAGCTTCTTGTTCACAGAGAAGAAAGCATCGAGCTCATCATAGTCGATATGTCCGTCCTGGAAGGCGCATGCGTCGACCACGTCGTGAATGCCGTCGAAGATCTCGTTCCACTCACGCTCGTGCTGCTCCACGCTCACCGCCTGCTCGTTGGTCATCTTGCCTGTGCCCATGACCGCCTTCTTGCCGTCGATCCATGGCGAGATGAAGACGGGCAGACCGCCAGAGATGTCCTTACACTGCTTGCCTATGGTGTGGAACGTCTTCACCGCTCCCTTTGTGGCACGGCTGATCTCGGTGCTTATGTACCATCCCTTGAAGCTCTTGTGGTGGCCATACATCTTCCACACCTCGTCGATGACGTAACGGTTGTCCTCGATCTCGTGTGACATGTCGCCCGTGTCCCAGTAGTGGCCCGAGTCGTAGAGTCCGAAATAGAACTTCATGCCATACTTGTCGGCCAGACGCAGATACATGTCGATGAGGTCGACCGACGGCATGTAGCAGCCCTTCTTCAGCAGATATGGTGAGGGGTAGGTTATAAACTTGCGGTAGCCGGAGCGTATGACGATGACCGTGTCTATGCCGATGGCCTTCATATACTGGAAGTCGAGGTCCCACTCTTTCTCACCCCAGTTCTGGTGCGGAATGTCGTGAGAGATCTCGTCAAGGAATGTGCCCGTGATCTTCAGTCCGTTGTTCTTGGGCACAATCAGTCGGCTCTCGCCCCCTGCTCCTTCGGGTGTGATGATGGGTTTAATTTTGTCGTTGTCTTTAGCCTGCAAGATTGACGGCACAGCCAACGAAGCTGCGCATCCTGCTGCCAGACTTTTCAAAAAGTGTCTTCTGTCTGTCATGTTTCTATATAATATGGTTTAGGTTCATTTCATGCACCTTTTCTCGCCATGGCAGAGCTCAAGCAAGCTTGGCTCTGCTCATCTGGCTTAACGAAAACGTTCTCTTTTTTCTCTATGGCCCGATGTCTTGCGAGGAGACATGCACCGATCACGCCCGCCTTGTCGGTGAGGGTCGATGTGGTGACGATAGAGTCTTCGCTCACCATGTTGAGCGAGAAGCGGTGAATGCCCATGCGTATGGGCTGCGTCAGGTTGTCGCCCGTCACAGAGAGGTCACCGCCGATGACCAGCATCTCGGGGTTGAAGATGTTTATAATGCCGGCGAGGTTGTTGCCCAGCTCCGTGGCCATCTGCTGCAGGCTCTCTATGCTCAGCACGTCCTCACGCTTTATGGCGTCGAGAATGTCTTGCAGGCTCAGCTCCTGCTCTGGGTTCGGACGGTGCGTCAGGATAGACACGGCACCGTCGGCAAGCTTCTGCTTCATGTGGCGTTGCAGCGCCGAGCCCGACGCCTCTGTCTCCATGCATCCTGTCTTTCCGCAATGGCATATTATGCCGTTGTTGTAGATGTGGACGTGTCCCATCTCGCCCGAGTAGCCACTCTTGCCGAGACACATCTTGCCGTCGATAATGATGCCTATGCCGAGACCCCAGCTCACGTTCACGAACACCACGTTGCGTTGTCCCTTGCAGCTGCCTTTGTACCACTCGCCGAAGGTCATGCAGCGCGTGTCGTTGTCGATGCAGGTGTCAATGTGCAGGGCGTCGGTGAGCGCTTCTGCCAGCGTCTTGTCGAGGCAGGTGAAATAGTTGTGGGCCTTGCCCTCGTATGGGTTGACGCGTCCGCCCACGGTCATGCACGCCTTTATGATGTTGCTGCGCTCAATGCCCGACTGCTCGATAAACTGGTCTATGATGGCGATGAGGGTTTCGAAACACTCGAGGTCGTTGACGTAGTCGTATGGTATCTTGTAGTTGCTGCTCACGATGTTGCCGCAGAAGTCGGTAAGCGCGAGGTTCAGACGGTCGTGTCCGGTGTCGATTCCGAGAAAATAGCCTGCCTCGGGTATGAGGTCGTAGACACGCGGTGCTCTGCGCGAGTGGTTGTCGCGTTTGCCTGTTTCGTGCACCATCTTGGCTGAAACCAGCTCGTTAAGCGACTTCGTGGCGTAAGGAATGCTGACATTCAGACCAGCGGCAAGCTCAGCCACCGTCTGGTCACCCTTCTCGAAGAAGAGGTTTAACAAAGCCACGTTTGTCTCCGTGAGCTTGTTCTCTTTCAGTATTGATTGATTCATAACTTCTATTTTAGCAGGTTCTAGTTATGTTGTTTTTTCTTTATGGTTGCTTCTTTATTTCTTTATTGTTACTTTTGTGCTGCAAAGATATGGATTATTCTTCATTGAATACTAATTAAACACGTTAATTATTACTAATATCATAAATAATCTTTTTTAATTTTGCTCTTTTCTTCATAGGTTCGTCATAAAATGTCACAAAAAGACAGCAGAAAGGTAATATTCATGAGGTGTCGGCATGGCTAAGTGGGTGAAAACGAGCAAGAACAGCGGATGTGACTATCGCGTACGCGTGCGTGTATATATATATATATGAGAGAAAAAGAGAAAAGGAGGAAAAAGGAATAAAAACAGAATTAAATTTAATTAATTATTATATTAAATAAAAATAATTTTGTTTTTATTTGCTTTATGTTTAACTAAATTGTATTTTTGCACACAAATAACTCATTGACTTAAAAACGCTGACAGTTATTCTCCTAAATTATAAGACCAAACAATATGATGAACCAACAAGAAAACAGACGTTACAGTTTTGTTAAACGGACGTTCTGGTCAGCAATGCTGATGATGTCGCTGTGTGCATCAGGCGCACAAGCACAGACAGTCTTGAAAGGAACCGTTCACGACTCATCTGGAGAACCCCTTGTGGGTGTTACCGTTGTGATGAACGGCAACTCAAAGACCGCTACCGTGACCGACATTGACGGTCGCTATTCCGTAAACGTGGGCCCCAAACAGAAGGCCGACTATCTCTCGTTCTCTTATGTAGGCATGAAGCCCGCCAATGTCAAGATTGGCGGCAAGAGCGTCATAGACGTAACGTTGCAGGACGACAACACCAACCTGGCCGATGTTATCGTGGTGGGCTACGGCACAGCACGCAAGGAGTCGCTCACAGGCGCTGTGGCAGCCATGAAGGGCGACGAGCTGCTCAAGTGTCCGTCGACCAACGTGTCGAGCTTGCTCGGCGGTAAGCTCCCCGGCATCTCGTCGGTGCAGACCTCTGGTGAGCCAGGCAACGACCAGGCATCGCTCCGCATCCGCGGATCGCGCATGGAGGCCCTCTACATCGTTGACGGCATGCCCCGTTCTATCAACGACATCGACCCCAACGACATTGAGAGCGTGTCGGTGCTGAAAGACGGTGCCGCCGCTGCCGTGTATGGTCTGAACGCCGCTGGCGGTGTGATCATCGTTACAACGAAGAAGGGTGCCGAGGGCAAGGCAAAGGTGAGCTATGACGGACAGTATGGTCTGTCGGTAAACGCCAACTTCCCCGAGTTCATGAACGGCCCCGAGTTTGCTCATTATTATAACATGGCCGAGATGATGGACCAGCTGGCCAACGGCACCATCACCAGCCGTGAAGACTATGTGCCCCACTTCACCAAGGAAAACGTGAAGGCCATGCTCAACGACAACCCCACCGACGGTTGGGACAACGTCAACTACATAGACAAGGTGTTCGGCACCGGTCATCTCATGAAGCACAACCTGTCGGTTCAGGGCGGCACAAAGGCTCTGAGCTATTATGTGGGTGGCGGTTACATGAACCAGAAGGGTAACATCGACAACTTCGACTACCGTCGCTACAACCTGCGTTCAAACCTGAACGCCGACCTCGGACGCGGATGGAAGATGGACCTCGGCCTCGTAGGCACCATAACACGCAAGAACCAGCCCCGTTACAACTCGGGCGGCTCTGACGGTGTAGGCGCTGGTGGCGAAACAGGCTGGCTCTCTATCGGCCATCAGGCCGTTATGATGCGCCCCTACCTGCCCGAGAAATGGAAAGGCCTCTACACAGGCGCCATTCCCAACAACAACTCGATCGTGTACAGCCCCTTGGCCATCTACGAGAGCGGCTACAAGAAGACCCGCGCAACAGAGATCAACAGCAACTTCTCTATAAGCTACGACGCTCCATGGCTCAAGGGCTTGAGCTTCAAGGCCACAGGTGCCTACGACTATCTGTCGTCACGCAACAAGAACCTCTCTACGGCCTATCAGACCTACGCTCCCAACTCGGCAGGACAGCTCATCATCTATAACGACCCCGAGGCGGTGCAGCAGAACCAGCTCGCCGAGGGACAGTACACCACCGAGCAGATGGTTGGACAGTTCAGCGTGGCTTACGCCCGCATGTTCGGCAAGCACAACATCGATGCCATGATGCTTGTCGAGGGCCGCGACTTCAAGTCGAGCTCAATGGCTGCCTATGCCGAGAAGATTCCTTTCGCCGGTCTGCCAGAGCTTTCTTACGGCACACCGCTGGCAAAGAACTCGCAGAGCGGCTACAGCGGTCACACACGCACAGCAGGTTATGTGTTCCGTCTGAAATATGACTACAACAACACTTACCTCGCCGAGTTTAGCGGACGTTACGACGGCAGCTACAACTTCAGCGGCAACGTGTCGAGCAAGCGTTGGGGCTTCTTCCCCTCGTTCTCTGCTGCATGGCGCGTGTCTAACGAGAAGTTCATGGAGAGCACCAAGAGCTGGCTCAGCGACTTCAAGCTCCGCGCCTCAATGGGCTTGCTGGGTAACGACGCCGTGTCGGCCTACTCGTTCCTGAGCACCTACTCGTTTGCCGGCAACCGCGTGTTCAACGGCAACATCTACAGCTCGCTCTACACCAGCTCTGTGGCTAACCCCGAGCTCACATGGTCAAAGACCCGCACCTCAAACCTCGGCTTCGACCTGACGCTGTGGGACGGCAAGCTGGGTCTGGAGTTCGACTGGTTCTATAACCTCAACTACGACATCCTCGCTTCTATGGCCGGCGACAAGGCTCCATCTATGGGTGGCTATTTCCACTCGGTGGCAAACCACGACCGCTACGCCAACTACGGCTTGGAGTGGACCGTCTCACACCGCAACAAGTTCCAGCTGGCAGGCAAGCCCTTCCAGTATGGCGCAAGCCTCAACATGACCTACGCCAAGAGCAAGTGGCTGCGTTATCTCGATCAGCCCAACATGCAGGAGTGGCGCAAGCGTGTGGGCACAAGCGTCGACGCTTGTGACGTGTGGATTGCTGACGGTCTGTTCCGCTCAGAAGAGGAGATCGACAACTCGGCATGGTATGGCTCTCGTCCCAACGTCGGCGACATCAAGTATCGCGACATCAACGGCGACGGCAAGATCGACGAGCAAGACCGCGCACGCATAGGCCGCAGCAACCGCCCGGAGATCATGATGGGTCTGAACCTCAACGCTTCATGGAACGGCTTCGACCTGAACATGCAGTTCACAGGCGGCTTCAAGTTTGACGTCTCGATGCTCGGTACCTATTACAACTATTGCGATGACAACACCATCTGGACACAGACCTTCAAGGAGGGTGCCAACTCGCCCCTCTGGCTCGTGCAAGACGCTTACAGCATCGACAACCCCAACGGCAAGTACCCGCGCATAACCCTGTCAAACGTCACCCACGGCGGCGACAACGGCTTGGCCTCAACCTTCTGGATGCGTAACGGCAACTACATCCGTCTGAAGACCGCACAGCTGGGCTACACCCTGCCCAAGCAGTGGCTCCGCGCCATCAACATCGAGCGCGTGCGCCTCTTCGTCGAAGGCTCTAACCTCTTCACCATCGACAGCCTGCCCACCGGCATCGACCCCGAGTCGCCGGGCGTGAACAACGGCTACTATCCGCAGCAGCGCACCTTCCTCGGTGGTATTAACATCACTTTCTGATAACTTTAGCTGATAATCAAGATGAAAACAAAATATATCGTTTCGTGTCTGTTTGCAGCAGCGATGGGACTGACATCGTGCAACGACTTTCTCGACATCGACCCCACAAACAAGGTGACCGAGAAGCTGGTCTGGAACGACGTGTCTACAGCTGAGCTTGCTGTCAACTATTTCTATGCAGACATACCATACCTCGGTAGCTTCAACAACTACCAGTGTGCAGCAGGTCTTACCGAAGGCCTCACTGATGAGTTTAAGTATGGCAACTTGTTAAACAACTCTGAGTGCTACATCCCCAACCAGATCTCTTATGCCGGTTCCATCCTGACGTCCTCATACACCGACGTCTACATGGGCGTGTGGGGAAGCACCTACGAGGAGATTCGCCGTGTGAACGAGAGCATTGCCAAGCTCCACGCCAGCTCCTTCTCCAAGGAGAACCAGGCACGCCTGGAGGCAGAGCTCCGCTTCTTCCGCGGAATGTACTATTTCGAGCTGCTCAAGCGCTACCATCAGGCCATCATCTACGATGAGGACCTGTCGAAGATCAACACCAACAAGGCTCTCGACTCGGAAGAGGCAGGATGGGCCTATGTGCTCTCTGACCTCGAGTTTGCAGGACAGAACCTGCCCGTGAGCACCGACGCCAAGGGCCGTCTGACCAGTGGCGCTGCCTATGCCCTCATGTCACGCGCCATGCTCTACTGCCAGAACTGGGACAAGGTGAAAGAGGCTTGCGAGAAGATTTTCGGTATGGGCTACGAGCTGACACCCGACTACAGCGACGCCTTCAAGGCCGACGGCAACACAGAGGCCATCTACATGTACCAGTATAACCTCACGGCAAAGACCGGCCACAGCTTCGATGGCTACTACGCGCCCGGCGGTGACCACACGCTGGCTGGCATGACGATGTATGGCGGCTACGGCACACCAACACAGGACCTGGTCGAGGAGTATGAGTTGGCAACAGGCGGCAAGGCCGACTGGACCACATGGCACACCACCGAGGGCACCATGCAGAACCCGCCCTACGACAAGCTGGAGCCCCGCTTCCACGCTACCATCCTCTACAACGGAGCATCATGGCGCGGACGCACCATAGAGCCGTTCATCGACGGAAAGGACGGTTGGGCACAGTGGATGAAGGACGCTGCCGTGGAAGGCCGCACCACAACAGGCTATTATCTGCGCAAGCTGGTAGACGAGAATCACGACTTCGCCATCAGCCAGCAGAGCACACAGCCATGGGTAGCCTTCCGTCTGGCTGAGGTGTATCTCAACTATGCCGAGGCTTGCCTGCGCAAAAACGACGTGGAGACAGCCGTGGCTTATATAGACAAGGTGCGTCAGCGCAAAGGCGTGAACCTGCCGAAGCTGAAGAACGTTAACACCGTCGACGCTGCCTTCGAGGCTCTGCGCCACGAGCGCAAGGTGGAGCTGGCGTTTGAAGGACTCTACTATTGGGACCTGCGCCGTTGGAACGTAGCTGAGCGCGAGCTCACAGGCATACGCCGCCACGGCCTGAAGATCGAGAAGATGACCGGCGACACATTCCGTTACACTTATGTGACAGTCGACAGCGAAGACCTCAACTTCCCGAAGAAGATGTATCGTCTGCCCGTTCCCCAGGCTGAGCTTAACACCAACAAAGACATTGAGCAGTTTGCTGAGTGGAAGTAACAACTAAAAAATTTTTTACTTATGAAAACCAAGAAATATCTATACGCTTGTGCTTCGCTGGTGGCAATGCTGTTCATGGGCAGCTGCGCCGACGAGGAGCATGTGGATCCCACCGCAGGACGCACAGGCATCACAAGCCTCACGGCTTACTTTACTTCGGGCGAATATCGCGAAAAGGCGGCCAAGGAGTGGATTGTCGACGGCAATGAAGAGATCACCGACTATGTCATCCCCGTACCTTACTATTTCCCCGAGGAGAGCGACAACTCTACCGCCGAGGCTCTCAAGGCCATGAAGGTGGTGGCGACTCTTGAGAACAACTGCAAGCTGGAGCCGGTGCTCGGCATACTCGACCTCACAAAGAAGAACGAGTTCACCTACACCGATGCCTCAGGAAACAGCCGCAAGATAACGATCTCTGGCGAGCAGACACGCTCTAACAAGTGTCAGCTCAAGAGCTTCATCGTGAACGGCGACATGACAGGCGTTATCGACGAGGCAAACAAGACCATCTCGCTCGTGACAATCGGAGATCTGTCGGCATGCACCGCTGAGGTGGTGCTCGACGCACACGCAACCATCAGCCCGAACCCCGCTGAGGTGCACAACTTCAACGACGGCTTCGAGTTTACCGTGACCGCCGACAACGGCACCGACAAGGCTGTATATAAGGTCATGAAGCAGATTCCGCCGAAGATCGATGCAGGCTTCGCTCCCGGCAGCGAGACAGAGCTGTTCGTCAACGACCTCTCAATGTTTGGTCTGCCCTCCGATCCCGGCACCACACACCCGACGCTGGCTGCTGTCGGCAAGAAGTATGTCGTGCTCAACTACGGCAACGGCTCGGCTCCTATGTATTTCCAGAAGACCACCGGCACAAAGATTGGCGAGGTGACCCTCGGTGCTGCCAAGGCCACAGGTGCCGTGACCAGCGACGACTGCGGCAACATGCTCATCTGTAACCTTGCCAAGAATGGCGAGAAGCTGGAGATCTACAAGACCAACGACCCGACAAAGGCTCCTGAGAAGATCATCACCTACACCAACGGTCTGGGTGTCGACATCGGTGCCCGTCTGCACGTTTATGGCGACCTCAACGGCAACGCTGTCATCACAGCCACACCGAGTGCTTGCCAGAACGCCATACGCTGGATCGTGAAGAACGGAAAGATCGGCGAGCCCGAAAACAAGCTGTTCAACGTTAAAAAAGAATGGGGCGACCTCGACGCCATTGCCAAGGTGGCTTCGGTTGACGAGACAGGACAGAAGGGTGCCGTCTGCGACTACTATGCCGGTGGCGATTGCCAGATGTTCTACTTTGCCGACTGGGCGACACCTACTAACCTCGTGAGCAACCCACACTGGGGCTACAACCCGGGCGCCATCGACGTGCGCGGCTTCAACAACAGCCGCTACATCGCCCTCTTCGAGATGGGCTACTGGCCGTCATGGGGTCTGAACGGCTCGATCTTCATCTACGACGCTACGAACCCAACAGCCGTGACAGGCAGCAACAGTGGCTCGTCAGCACTCAAGTACACATGGGCTGTTACCGACGGCACAGCTGGCGCCGCTGCTGGCGGCCGCTTCGCCGACGTGCTTCTCACACCTTCTGAGGACGGCTACTTCATGTACGTCTTCTATGTGTCGAACACTCACAACACGTTCGCCGGATTGCAGACCGATTGTATCAAGAAGTAAAGGTTGTTAACATATAACAGACGACAAGTGGCTGGAGAAGCCGACAAGGCTCCCGCTTTACTGGCTTCTCTGCTCACCACCCGTCAACTCTTCAAGAAAGAAATCAACTCTTCAAGAAAGAAAAAATGAAAAAGTACAGCTTCAAAGCGGCAATGCTGCTCACAGCAGCGGCAATGCTGACCCTCTCCTCTTGCAACACAGAGGATCATGAGGATATATTAGGCAACTGGGTGTGGGGCAACGGACCTGAAGCTCCAGATCCCAAACCCGAACCTGAACCTGAGCCAACTCCCACAGAGGCTAACCCCAACATCGTGGAGGCAGGATGGGTGAACGTCAGCGATCAGTTTGAGAACCTGCCCGAATATCTCAACGTCTACAAGAAAGACAAAACCACCGACGGCGATGCCGCCATTGCTTACATCGCTGTGGCTGACGCCACAACGGCTAAGTTTGAGGTGGCTTCAGATGTGGCAAAGAACGCGAAAGGCGATTTCGTGGCTGAGCACGTCTACACCCCCACCGAGTTTTACAACAACAACGAGAAGCCAGCGGTCGTGATCAACGGCGGACTGTTCTTCTATAACGAAGGTCTCTACTACTCGCAGAGCGCCGTCTACAAAGACGGTGAGCTGAAGAGTCCTAACCAGACCTACTATTCGCTCGACTGGACAAACTACTGGTATCCCACCCTCGGTTTCTTCTTCCAGGACAAGGACGGCAACTTCCGCGCACAGTGGTCCTACTACAAGTGGACGGGCGTCGACTATCTGTATGACGAGCCGCGCAAGTGTGACCCTGATGTCTATGACACCGACTCGCCAGACCCCTCTGACGTGGCGCTGAACCAAGACAGCTATGTGAAGAACGGCATCGGCGGCATCGGTGTGCTCGTGCATGACGGTGTGCAGGTGAACTCGTGGAAGTATGAGATGCTCGACGTGGCAGGCGGCTCTAACCAGCCCCGCACGGCTGTGGGCTATGCCAAGGGCACCAACCGCCTCGTGTTCTTCGTGTGCGAAGGACGTCAAGTCAC
>OHAY01001465.1_pt1 | contig 21622 bp, 18 predicted proteins | sample 1577191 | NCBI WGS metagenome assembly OHAY01 (sample SAMEA3541504, study PRJEB24748) | human gut metagenome | biome: human gut; feature: human-associated habitat; material: faeces | place: China | collected 2012 | reverse complement strand
ATTCGATTTTAAAAGAAAAGACTGTTAACATTTAGTTTGTCAACAGTCTGAAGCACTTAGGTGCTTATTTTTTTCTTTTAAAAGATCTCTGATTTCTTCTAATAATACAATGTCTTCTGGCTTTGGTGCAGGTGCTGCTTTTTCTTCTTCCTTCTTACGGAAACTCATGACCTTATTAATCGCTTTAATACAGATAAAGATACAGAAAGCCATTAATAAGAAGTTAATGAGGTTAGAAAGGAATGATCCATACTTGATATTAATATTATTAATCTTAAGAGTTAATTCTGTAATATCAGATGGAATCTTAATGATTGCAGATAATACAGGCATAATAATGTCCTGTACAAGAGATGTGACAACAGCAGTAATAGCAGTACCTAAAATTACACCGACAGCCATATCAATGACATTGCCTTTAAATGCGAATTCTTTGAATTCGTTCCATAGCTTTTTCATGTTGTGTCTCTCCTATATTTAGTTTATGCAGCAGGTGTTTCGTCTTCCTCCTGATGACCACTTATAGCCTTGATGAATTCATTGCTGATAATAAATGCCTGATCAAATGGGTTGATTAATAAAGCGTCATATTCTCCAGCTCCTAAGAATGTAGCAATATGCTGATCAAATGGACGACATTCGCTGATTAATACCTGTCCTTCCTGTAATTCAACATTATCTTTGATGCCCCATTTATCAATCTGTTCATTAGATGTAAAGAGTGGTAAATAGCTTAATTCATTACCTTCATCATCTTCTGCAGTTAATGAAGGAATAATCAGAGGTACATCCTTTTTTAATTCATATGTACCATCTGGTAAAGTAACTAAATCTGATTTATTCACAATCGTCATTAATGCTAGACATGAACGTGATACTAAATCATCCATAACTAAAGAGAACTTTTCTTTTTCTTCTTCACCTTGTGCTTCCATATATTCATCATATAACCAAGAAAACTCCATATTACCTGGTACTCTATGACCAATTGTTTCATGATGGTCTACACCATTGTTTTCTTCAACACCCATATCACTTAATGTATCTCTACCTAGAGTAAATGCATCTGTTTCTGGATCAATAACCATACCATAGATTTCATCATCACCTGTATTAAATAATTCATTTAATAAGAATTCATAGTCTACTTCTACTAATACATTATGACGATCTGGGAAATCAGAATCTTCTAAAATAGAAGAGTTCTGTGCATTTTCTACAGTAGTATAAATCGCATACCATTCATCTCCGTCATCATCACACACTGTCTGTAAGAAGAATGAATCTTCATCATCATCGTCTACAGAAATATATGTAAGGAATGTAGAAGCCTTTAATGTATGCATTAAATCATCTTCTAGTTTAGTGGCAGTAAAAGAAGCTTCTCCGTATTTACCACAGCTTTCTTTCCATTCTTTATCAGTTGTTTCTACTGGTGTTGTGTTTAATAATGGTTTACTCATTCTTTTACTCCTCCCCTTCTATTAATCCCATTGTAGTTAGGATTTCTTTTGTAAGTACAATATTATCTGTGAATGGATTAATAACGAGTGCATCAAAGGCTTCACCATTATTAAGTCCTCCTAGATGAGTATCAAGATCAGCAGTCAGTAGCATAGATTTTCTTTCTTCATCTTCAGCATTCCAGCCATCTAATGTTTCAATATCTTCCTGTGATGTAAAGAGTGGAACAATATTAGCCTGATCACCATGATCTTCACTTGATAACATTCTAATCGCAAAATCTGCATCTGATCTAGCAACGTATGTATTACCATCTTCTACTACTAAATCTTCTTTTCTTACCATAATAGGTAATGCGAATAAAGCATCATCAAATGCTTCCATCATATGACTAAAGATTTCTGCTTTCTTATCATCATCTTCAGTATTCTGGAAAATCTTCCAAATTTCTTTAATAAAGATATTTGCAGGAGTAATGTTACCTAAATCTTCTGTATGGGCTAAACCATTACATAAACGTTTAGAAATCTGTACTAATTCTTCTCTTGTAAGAATATAGTCATCACTAAATGGGTTAATCACAATACCATCAATTTGATTACTATCCGCAAGTGTAAGTTCTTTTGCTAGGAAAGCATAGTTGACTTCTACTGCTTCTACTTTTCTTCCTAGCATTGATGTTTCAGGTTTCGCAAGACTGCTTTTTAATTCTTTTAATGAAGTATAAACAGAAATAAAATTCTTACTTCCATCCTGTGGTGAGATAGTAAAGAATGAATGATCATACTCTAAATTTTCACCGCTTTCTGGTAGATTCATATAACCATAATAATGTGATTCTGTTAGGTTCTTAAGGAATGCTTTGTAGGCTGCTTCTTTGTCATCCTGAGCTTTTTTCCATGCATCAAGAGAGTCAGTCCATCTTGATGTAGTAAATGCTTGAGCATCTTTTAAAGGTTTGTAATTCAACTTGTTTTCCTCCTTAGTTGATAGTTTCTTTATTATAAAACATTTCATCTAACATGTCTTTAGAAAACCCTAGATGATCTGTAAAAGGATTAATGAGAATACCACAAAATGCATCACTAGAAAAGAGTACATCCTTGTATGATTCAAATGATTGACATGTAATAATCATTTCCATATCTGGTTCATCATGTGTCATATCTACTCTTTTTACATCTTCTAATCCTGTAAATAAACTAATATAGAGTTTATTAGGATCAGCATGAGAACACATAAGTGGTTTGATATAAATATCAGCACCTGTGTGCAAAGCAAGTTCTCCTGTCGAATTTGTATATAAGTCTTTCTTATTTACAAGTACTGGACAGGCAAAGACCCCATCCTCCATAAGGTCTTCTACACTTTCTTTTAATAACTCTTTTACATGAGGATCTTTACCATTAGAATGATAGATCTTCATATTCTTTCTAAACTTTAAATTAGCTGGCACAAGACTTGGTAAATCTTCTTGATGATTAATACCTGTTGTTGTATTGTGTCCTATACTATTTAATAGTTTTTCATCCGCAATAAGCTTTTGAGAGAAAGGATTAATCACTAAACCATTTAACCCTTCTGTACGCATATATATCTCTTCTAAGAGGCGTTTATAAGAAGCTACCATTATTTCTACCTGGTAGCCTTCTTGTGGCTCAGGAAGATCTATATAGTCTGTAATCTCCTTTATATTTGTGAAAGCAGGTAAATAGGATTGTTGATCTTCATCAGATACAGAAATGATTTCATAATCGGAATTATCATTGTTTAATGGTCTTTGAACCATTACAAGATAATCTGAATGAGATATTAAATAATGAAAATGTTCTGTAATATCTGTATTTAAATTATAGTCCTGATACCAAAGGTTAAAGAAATCATTCCATTCTTCATCATCAGGATAATATTGTGGTGATACAATACTTAAACCATTGTAATCCATTAAAAAACCTCCTTTCTACTCTATTGTAACATGATAGAGGTGATAAGAGGTTTTTAATCTTTAATTATTTTATTAAATCGAGCACTTTTAGAAGATTTTCTTTAATACACAACAAGTGTGATTGTGTCATATCACTAATATCTACTAAATCAGGTACTCCAACAACATCAATACCTGCAGCATCTGCCGCAATAATACCATTTCTAGAATCTTCTAGAATAAATGTTTCTTCCTTGTTTAGTCCATAGATTTCAATAGCTTTATTAAATATTTCAGGATTTGGTTTAGCACGAGTAACATGATCACCACATACAAACTTGTCAAAGTACTTATCTAAACCAGCAGATTTTAATGAGAATAATACGTCTGGTTCAAAAGTTGAACTAGTAAGAACTAATGTATAACCATTATCTTTTAGATAAGTTAATAGTTCATGAGCACCTTTTTTTACTGGCATAGGGTTTGTTTCTAAGTATTTTCTTGTTTCTTTGATTTTGTCTTCTCTAAAACGAGTAAAGTAGTATCTATTCCCGGTGATCTTCTCCAGCATTTCTTGTGCTGCTAGACCGTTTGAACCAATTGTTTTATAAGCAGCTTCTGGGTTAAATGGTTCATTATGACTAGCAAATACCTTTTCCCACATCTTGATTCCTAAAGCTTCACTGTCTATAAGCAAGCCATCCATATCAAATAATACATTCTTCTTATTTTCCAACATTCTATAATTCCTCCATATCAATACTGTATCATTATATAGTGTGATTGGGTATATGTAAAATAATCGTTGATAGCGATTACAGTTTGTGCTATAATAAGAGACGAAAAGAAAAGCAGAAAAAAAGACTTGAATATTCCCCCATTCGAGTCTTTTTTTTGCGTTTAATTTACTTTTTTTGATGCCTGCATGTATTCTTTTTGACACTTCTCAACGAATTGGGCAGCCATAGTAGTTGTATAGTGTTCTGTTTCAGCAATATACTCATCCACATATACATCTGTATGATGACCAAATGAATGTAGGAAACTACTTAACAGCTTAGTCAACTCATTATAGTAGTTAATCCCTTCTTGTTCAGATATCATACCTGTCATAAGTGAATAATAAAGACAAAAGTTAACAGAACCAGGACGATTAGATGTCATAGCATCTATACCATACCAAATAGGATTCTCATCTATTGTATATGGTCCGTTTTCCATCATAGTATATACTTCTTCCGGATTAAAGGGTATGTGTGCTCCTTCATAAAATTCATCCAATAATTTTATTTGATGTTCTCTAGATAGAGTACTATGAGAAACGATTTGATAACTTATACCCAGACAATAGGTTTCGAAGCATTCTAACGCATTGATATTGTTGAAGAGTTGTTTGTACATACTACTGTCTTTTACATTAATATAAAGTTCGTTAAGTTTGCGTTTAAATGAATGAAAGTCTGATAGTTTCATAGTTGTTTACCCCTTTCCAATAATTATTATACTGATTGATTTATGTATTTCAAGAAATCAAAAAGTGTATAAATCAAAGGGAAAACAGGGCAATCTAAATAATATTGCATCAATAAAGCTTCTAATTCAGATTTGATCATATTCAACAAATAAGGATTACAACCACAATAACATAACTCTAAAATTAGAGATTTTTGTGAGACTACGAATAGAAATTATAACACAATACACTGTTAAGATAAAAAGTGATAAAACAAGAATGCAGTTTCACACTATCCTAATGTATCTTACATTCTTATTTTAACACTAGCAAAACAACACATCTCTAAAACAGCAAAACAAGGGTTTATCCCAAACCAAGCTTTAATAAATTTCAGAATAACAAAACCCTAAAGCCTGCTTATAGCGATAGGTAAGGTTCAGACGGTTTTAATTCAGTTCAAAATAACATAACCCTAAAACTATAACGCATATGATTCTGTAAGAGTGTTAGTTTTAATTCAGTTCAAAATAACATAACCCTAAAACTTGATATGAATAACTGGCTTTGATACATAAGTTTTAATTCAGTTCAAAATAACATAACCCTAAAACTAAATTTTTTAAGGCTTTTTAAACCGTTTTGTTTTAATTCAGTTCAAAATAACATAACCCTAAAACTATTCATCATACAGTTTAGCAAGTTCCGATAGTTTTAATTCAGTTCAAAATAACATAACCCTAAAACTACTTGATTGATTTTTTTCTGTTGGCAGTGGTTTTAATTCAGTTCAAAATAACATAACCCTAAAACCCAGGTGCCTTTTTATATTGTCATATTGTGTTTTAATTCAGTTCAAAATAACATAACCCTAAAACCAACTACATTATAATCAATTACTCTATCTCGTTTTAATTCAGTTCAAAATAACATAACCCTAAAACTCAAAGGAAAGGTAGCAAAGTTAAATGCTGTTTTAATTCAGTTCAAAATAACATAACCCTAAAACTCTGCTCTGTCCTGTTTCTCTAATGAGTTAGTTTTAATTCAGTTCAAAATAACATAACCCTAAAACTTTCTATTCCATTTAGCCATTTTTCTATGTGTTTTAATTCAGTTCAAAATAACATAACCCTAAAACTAATTGTTACTTTATATTTATATTCAAATAGTTTTAATTCAGTTCAAAATAACATAACCCTAAAACAGCATTTTAGAAGGTAGAGTACGAATACCAGTTTTAATTCAGTTCAAAATAACATAACCCTAAAACACAGTCGGTCAATTCGCTCAGCAGTCAATGGTTTTAATTCAGTTCAAAATAACATAACCCTAAAACTATAGCCGTAAACGTCACGTCCCTGGACTGGTTTTAATTCAGTTCAAAATAACATAACCCTAAAACTGATGATTTTGACGGCTCTCCTCTTAGATAGTTTTAATTCAGTTCAAAATAACATAACCCTAAAACTACGTGTTGATAAACCTCATATGACCGTCAGTTTTAATTCAGTTCAAAATAACATAACCCTAAAACCGTCATGGTCGCCATCATTTGATGTGTAATGTTTTAATTCAGTTCAAAATAACATAACCCTAAAACAGTGCGAAGGGTATTACTTCATCTATCAAAGTTTTAATTCAGTTCAAAATAACATAACCCTAAAACTGACATCTTCAACAACTTCATTACCATCTAGTTTTAATTCAGTTCAAAATAACATAACCCTAAAACAGTATTTAACAATTAAAAAGGTAAACAATGGTTTTAATTCAGTTCAAAATAACATAACCCTAAAACTAGATACACCAAAGTAGTCAGCAAGTTTCTGTTTTAATTCAGTTCAAAATAACATAACCCTAAAACTGTATCGTCATGAAGAATCATTTCTGATAAGTTTTAATTCAGTTCAAAATAACATAACCCTAAAACTATCGTTGTTGATCCATTAAACAACAATATGTTTTAATTCAGTTCAAAATAACATAACCCTAAAACAGAGGGATGACAATCATCAACGAAAGTGGTGTTTTAATTCAGTTCAAAATAACATAACCCTAAAACTTCTGTTTTAAGATTTTAGCAAGTTCACCAGTTTTAATTCAGTTCAAAATAACATAACCCTAAAACTTCATCTTTGCTAACTTCTGATATGTTGTTGTTTTAATTCAGTTCAAAATAACATAACCCTAAAACTATAACTCCTGCACGTTCAAGAATCTTCAAGTTTTAATTCAGTTCAAAATAACATAACCCTAAAACTTAACGACCTATGCGGAAGTTATACAGAGGGTTTTAATTCAGTTCAAAATAACATAACCCTAAAACTGTAGTACGTCCAATTAATACAACTGTATTGTTTTAATTCAGTTCAAAATAACATAACCCTAAAACTATCAAGCGACATATAAGCGATTAGCTCCTGTTTTAATTCAGTTCAAAATAACATAACCCTAAAACTGACAGCAAGAATGTTTCTGATTGAAACCAGTTTTAATTCAGTTCAAAATAACATAACCCTAAAACTCGGCATGATAAGCAGTTTCAGAATGTTTTGTTTTAATTCAGTTCAAAATAACATAACCCTAAAACTTTCATGACAGTGAGTCAATAATAGAATGGGTTTTAATTCAGTTCAAAATAACATAACCCTAAAACTTATCTCGTCCAATCGTGCTCATGATTCCGGTTTTAATTCAGTTCAAAATAACATAACCCTAAAACTCGGCTCGTCAATGACTTCGATTGTATCGCGTTTTAATTCAGTTCAAAATAACATAACCCTAAAACTCTAGGCATTTTAATATGTTCCATGTCATCGTTTTAATTCAGTTCAAAATAACATAACCCTAAAACTGAGTATACTAATTTCATTTCTTGCTGTTGGTTTTAATTCAGTTCAAAATAACATAACCCTAAAACAGATTTTTCCGAGCGTGATAATTAACACTGGTTTTAATTCAGTTCAAAATAACATAACCCTAAAACTGTGATCTCTGTTTTAGGATAACGAATTGTGTTTTAATTCAGTTCAAAATAACATAACCCTAAAACACGTTGATCACGTCCATGCCCTCAATGTAAGTTTTAATTCAGTTCAAAATAACATAACCCTAAAACATTGGCAACCCATTTGTCAAATCTGTCATTGTTTTAATTCAGTTCAAAATAACATAACCCTAAAACTGATTCTTGCATGGAGTATAAAAAGTATTTGTTTTAATTCAGTTCAAAATAACATAACCCTAAAACTGACTATCTTCATAATTCCTTGTTCTGATAGTTTTAATTCAGTTCAAAATAACATAACCCTAAAACATGTCAACGAAAATACATCTATAATATACAGTTTTAATTCAGTTCAAAATAACATAACCCTAAAACTAAGCCAGCAATCACTATAATCGTGATTGCGTTTTAATTCAGTTCAAAATAACATAACCCTAAAACAGACTGTGCATATTCCGAATTACTGTGGCAGTTTTAATTCAGTTCAAAATAACATAACCCTAAAACTAATAGGTAGGCGTTTTCTTTAGATTGTTAAGTTTTAATTCAGTTCAAAATAACATAACCCTAAAACTGTATAACCATTGTCATAGTCTTCTCTATCGGTTTTAATTCAGTTCAAAATAACATAACCCTAAAACGACATGACGTAAGCAATATAAAAATTGCAAGTTTTAATTCAGTTCAAAATAACATAACCCTAAAACTATGATTCCATAAGTTCTTTTATGATCTCTTGTTTTAATTCAGTTCAAAATAACATAACCCTAAAACCTCAAATTCAAAAATCTAATAGTATTTTCCCCTTTAAGGTTGGAATTCTTTTTAGGATCACGACTCCCTAGTCACTTTGAACCTCTTCTATTTTATCATAATCTTCACATAAATCTTCATCAATTACATATTTTCTGAAAATAATAGAGTCAACTTCCCTACCCTTATTTTCTACAAACAATAAATGAAGATGCTTGTAATTCTTATACTTGATCAATTCCACCAACTCTTCATCATCTAAATAATCAAGGCAATTATATAGAACTAGCACTGGCTTCTTTACTAGTTCAGTGACTAGCTCCACATAATTCATTAGCCTATCATAAAGCTTTTCTTCTGCATTTCTTGATATCTTTAAAGATACTGCTTTTAAATAGTTTTCAATAGTTAAATCATTTTTATAGTCAAATTCAAGATTGTAATCTTCAAGTTCATTTTCTAACATAGCACCGAGATCATCAACTAACTTTTGGTATCTCATACATTTATCTTCATCAGATATAATGTTTTTACTTATTTGTGAATAGATTTCTTTTAATAGATTCTTGTCATTAAAATCTATTTTATAAAGATCTGTTATCAATAATATATTAGTAGTAATATTCTTTTCCCCATCGATAACTAATAATTCTGTACTTTTATTTTTATCATACAGGATAGATGACAACAAACTTAAAATATGAGCAAAAAACTTATGATTTTTAATAATCAAAATAGTATTATCCTGGTCATTAAAATCTACTTCTTCAAATCCCATAATTCTTAGCTTCATAGGACTATCAGCCTCTCTTCGCTATCCTCTTTAAGAGTCTGTTTACTACCACAAATATATTCTATCGATGCAAATTGTTTCTCTGTAATTATGAGAACTTCTACATCTCCAGCACTAGGTTTATTATCTCTAATTCTTTTCACCTGTGCTTTCACAATAGAGTTATTCAGAGCCAATTTACAATAAACACTCTCCTGCATCATCACAAATCCATCATTAATAAGCAATTTTCTAAACAATCTATATTCTTTCTGATCTTTATATGTAAGTGTAGGCAAATCAAAAAATACAATAATCCTCATATATCTATAACTCATATTCAAAAAACTCTAGATAACTAATATCCTTCTTTTCAATTGCCTTAATCACACTTTTCACATATATTGATATCGCATTAGAAACGTATTGATTACTATTCTTAATTCTAACTTTATGATTTAACACATCCAATAATTTAAGTCTCATAGAACCATCAAATACCTCATCACAGTTCTCTCTTACTATTTTATCTACTAATGGTCTAAATGGTTCCATTAAGTCCGATGATAAATTAAATGGATTAAATTCGTTACAATGTTTAATTCCCAGCTGTGTTAAATAACCATTTAACACAAGTTCTTTATTAAATTGTGATAACAAAATTGAATATCCATAATTCAATGATGCATTGATATCACTCTTTGATGTTCTTGTAAAATCTACGCCAAACAAGTCATCAAAATATACTTTAGCTGCATGCCCTTCTCTATTAGTCGAATCAAATAATCTGATCTGATCAACATATTTATACAGTTTCTTTGATCCATCTTCCTCATAGTTCTCTAACAGTTTTGCTTGGTTCCTAATCTTTTCTTTAATGATTGCAGTCCAAACCTCTTTGGCATAATCATAATCCCAGTTTATTTGTTGGCGTATTCGTTTACTTGAATTATGACACCCATAATATGACATTACTTCACCTACAGGATTTCTTTTTTCATCACAAAATACAATTTTAATTTTCCTACTTAGTAATTCATTTACTAAGTAGGAAGTAATGGCAACAGCAGTACTACTTATAAGAATAGTATTTATTTCAGACAAATGAATCATATGTACTTCATCACTTCTTACTATTAGATACCCATTCTTATAAGTAAGTTTAGCTCTGCTGTCTATAACTACTGTTCGCCAACTCATAATTTATATTTTTTTGTGTATATTCCTGTTGGTGACTGAGAGACAAACGTAATATTGTTTAAGTTATGATTTTTACTCTTTAACCTTCCGATTCTATCACTTATTTTAAAATCATCATATACAATATTGCCGTTCTGTGGCCCTCTATGCATTATAATTAGCATCTGTTTAATAATATTAGCCTTTTCTTCTTTAGAAACAGCAACATAATCCTCATTCATGCTTTCAAATCTTTCTGCAATATTAACATATGCAGGATATAATGCTTTCATCTTCTTAGTTAGTTCAATATATAACTGAATCATCAAAACATCTTCAAGATTATCATAATCTCCCTTATGCATAGCATTGTATATGTCTGCAATTAATGCACACTGCTTTTCACTAAGAATTAATTGTCTTGCAGTCACATATTCTGTTGGTGATGTTAATAAATATTCCCCACCATCCATCTCAATCATTTGATTGACTGGAATATTATCTTTAATAATTTTTACATCACTTAAGCTTTCTTTTTCTTCTATATATTTGATTTTTTCATCAAGAGAAGCCGCTTTTAAATGCAAAGGAATTCCTGCTATCTTTCTTACTTCTACGAACTTCTTTCCTCTCTTCTTCTTTCCTTCAATCGCAACAATAATATACTGTAATCCATTAAAACCTCCGTATTTATTAACATTACTACGTGCTTTATTTACTGGAACAACTGCTACTGTAACGCCAGTAGGAGAATGAGCATCATTAGGACGTACTGTTAAGTTAAACATTTGTCCACTCTTTTGATCAAGTTTAGTTGTACAATAACAATCCTTATAATAGAAACACTTTCTTATTTCATTAATAATGTCCGGATCCCAGATAAGTTTACCATCTACTTCATATGGATAGTTCATACTATTAATCACAAATCCATCTTTCCATCTCTTTTGATCGTTCTTATTCTTTCTAAACATCTTCATGTATTCAGAATAAACAGCTTTAGAATCATGCATATTTGGATATCTATCACGCATGAATCCACCAATTAATGCCACAATATAAGCATCATGTGCATGATGATAATCATTAATATCTCTGTTCTTATAAATATGATTCTTTACTCTAAATTCATGAGATAAGTTTGCACGAATAGCTGCAACTTTAGTTGTAGAATAATGATCTTCAATGATTTGAGTTACATTCTTTGTAATCTGTCTTGTTTCTACTAACTGTCTATTAATAAATCTTTCTTCATCTCTTTCTGTATATTCAGTTTTGATTAAAGAATAGAATTTCTTGGGACTAATCAATTCATGATCAAATAGCAGTTTCCAGAATCCAATCATTTTTACACGAACATCAGAAGGAACAACTAAATCGTCTAGTTTTCTCTGATTTTCTTCAGGTATTACAAGAACTCTATTATCAAAACTATCATCCTTAACAAGAGACTGAGGCACAATATGGTCAATCTGATACTTGTCTAATGAATCAATATCTAGTTTTTTACCAGAATACATACATTTACCTAACTGAGTGAAATATAAGAATAAGCTATCAGAAGAAATCTTCTTTGTGTTATCAAAACCTTTTAATTCTTCTAACACAGTCTTGTATTCAACTTTTGTTTGTTCATCTAAATCTTTATACACATTTTCTAGTTTCTTAATCTTAGATTCTGTTCTTTCTTTAGCTTCTTCAGATCTTTCAAATTCGATATAGATATATTTTGGTCTACATTTCATTACTTTAGTAATTTCTTCTACAATCTGTAATGCCTGCCAAATACCTCTCTTTAAAGCTGGTGAGCCTGCCAATTTTTCTACTTCTTTGTAAGTAAATTTACCATCTTCAGGACTAGAAGCTGCTTCCTCAATCATCTGAGAATAGCCTAATTCCTTATCATTGATGATTTCCATCAAATTCAAACGTGACATTTCTAGCACATCTAATATTGTAACACTGCTACCAAATCTATTATCAGCAACAATACCATCAAGTAGTTTCTTTGATAATCTTGACCAGTCTTTATACTTCAACTTTAAAATTTGTTTGATTTTATCATCAGAGAGTGCATATTTTTTCTTTAATCTACGCTTCACGATTTTCTTATCTTCAAAAACTGTTAAATCATAAATAATATTTTCAATTAAATCAAAATTAGATTGATCAATCTTCCCAAAGATATTTGTAAAATCAATCCATGGAGTCAATGAAGTCGAAAATTGATTTTCTTTCTGAAAACCTTTGATTTCTGCATCCTTATTACAACATTGATTATTCACTAACCAGTTCTTTAATTTCTTTTCAGTAACTGTCTTATTCTTCATGAATAGCTCATTATATATGTCATTCTTAACATCTACTTCTAAAAGCTTATCATTTACTCTAATCTTATTTAATTCATTGTAGACTTCATATTTGGATACGATAAGTGAATTCTTAGGCAATACCTTTTCATCTGGGAAGTATGTACAATAGTTAGTCATACGACCAATGAACCCTTCAGCAGTTGCATCCACATCTACAATATCTTGATAGTTCCATGGTAATATTCTTTGGTTTTCTTTACCTTCTAATCGCTTTATCCATGCATGCTCACTGCTTTCGTTTAGTGGTCCAAAGTAGTAAGGAATTCTAAATGTTAAGATAGACAGTAGTTGTTCTCTTTTTTCCTTTAATACTGGATAATATTCCGCCTGATTATCAATAATCTTAATCATTTCATCAAGCTGCATCTGATAAGGTACTGATCCATTAGTACGTGAATTCTGTTTTAATAAGAAGTTTTCTAGTTCTATATCATTTAAAATTTGCTTTGCTTCTGGTGTATCAACCTTCTCAATACATTTCTTAACATATTTATAGAACTCATCTACAGGTGCTTTAGATGGACGATTAATATAATTATAATATCCCTTCGATTTCTCACTATCATTTCTGAACATATCAAAATATTTCTTAGGTACATTATTCTTAATACAATCTTTTAATAATTTTAAATCATTATGATGCTTGTTATAACGACTCACCATTGCTTCAGAAATAGACGCATTATCAGTATGTGTTGCCCCCATAATAGTTTGTAATTCAACCCAGCTATATACGTTATGTAATGCATCAACAAATTCAACATATTCACCTAAATCTTTTTCAACTTCACTAAACTGATCATCATAATTAAAATCTGAGAATTTAAGTTTGATTTCAGAATCTCCCTGCTTAATAGATTCACATAAAATCATTTTAGTGACATTCATTTTGTTTCCAGCTATACCAGTCACCAATTCTTTAAATGCACTCTTATAATCTTTCTCTGGTGCAATTAAAGCCATAACTTCATCAACCTTAGCTTTCTTTGATAATGGCTTCTTTAGTATTTCTAGTATTTCTAGATTCTTCTTTTCATCGTCTTCATATGGAATGTTATTGAAAGATGTGAACTGTGTGAATATATCAGATAATTTATCTTCAATATTTGATGCATCCATATTGAATTTCTGACCTTCATATAAGAAGTTTCCTCTGTATTTCACAATGTGGTGCAATGCTAAATAGATAAGTCTTGGATCAGCTTTTTCAGTTGATTCGCACAACGCCTTTCTTAAGTGATAAATAGTAGGATACTTCTGATAATAAGTATAATCGTTGAAGTCTTCATCAAGAAACAAATTATAATTATCCTTATAATCTGTTCCTAAATAATTGGCTTTATCTTCTTCATCCAAGAAAGAAGTATGCTCTAATCTAATAAAGAATGTTGGATCTTTCTCTAAAACCATATCCTGTAAAATAGCACGTAATAATCTAATTCTTTCTCTTCTCTTATTGTATCTTCTACGGATAGATCTACTAGATCTTCGAGTTGCAGCTGTTTCTGCATTACTAAATAATCTAGATCCCCATAGATGCTTACCATTTCTTTTCATAAGTCTATGGTTCATATCTACTACGGCCCATCCTACAGAACCTGTTCCTAAATCTAGTCCAATACAATAATCCACAATATTTTGGTTCATACCTTGACATCCTCCTAAAAAGTGATTATGCTAATAGTGTCGAAACAAATAGTTTTGATACAGTTCAAAATAACACAACGAGTTAAAATAAAGCTTATGCTTAAATGTCGGGTTTCCCGATTGTCATTTAGATGACGTATCAAATGCTACTTCGGTAGCATTTTTTATTTGTCTTTTTTTACTATTAACACCTGAATTTATTTACTCCTTTATTATAACTCTTTTAAATAATTATATTAACAGTTACCCCTCCGACAGCGCCTTTTTAGAGGCACTTATTAAATTTTTCTTTTTTTTATTTATAAATTTCTCATTATTTCTGTTAAAAAATAAAAAAAAACATTCAAAATGAACAGATGCTCTCCTAAAATATAAAGCTAAATTCCGCTTAAACATAAAGAAGTTGAATTTACTCTTACAGTGGAAGTTACCCTTACACACTTTTCTACTACACATATGTAAAGTTGGTTCAAAGCATAAAAAAAAGATCACCTTCGGTGATCATGGTAAGGAAATCGGATTTTGGTATGAGCTATTCCCTTACCCATCCATTACTATACACTACTTTTGTATTTTATGCACCTTTTTGCAGTTTTAGAAAATGCAAAAAGAGATTTAGTGGTAGTACCACTAAATCCCCTTCTTGTACAAGCTATAACTATATCCAAAACATAGTAAACTAGATATAAGTATAATACCTAAACCAACAAACATATAACCTAACATACTAAAGATAATATACAACATTCCAGTTAATACAAACACATAACCAGAAAATCTATGCGTACGTGACCAGTTCTCATCACTATTTAATGTCCATGAAGTACGAATACCTATAGTATAGTTTCTTTTTATTTTAGGTAAATAATTACCTAAAATAATAAAGATGAAGCCTATTAATATATTCATAATAAATGTCATATCAAAACGATAGCCTAGACTATATGTAATAATAAGTAGAGTCACCATCAAGCATATTAATGGACAAATCATTAATACAATTCTTAGTCCTATATCTGGTATATTACTCTTCTTGGGATCCTTAAATGTCATAAAAGCACAGAATATATGAAGTACTAGCATAAAGCCCCACACACCATATAAGCCAAAGAACTTATTCATATACCCATCAGGTGTACCATGAAAATCAAAGTGTGTTGCGACTTGTGCAGGTAACTTATTATAAGTCACTAATATACATACAAGTGGCAACAAAAATAAAACCAAACTAAACTTAAACCATTTATTCTTCAACATCATTATCTCCTCCTAAAAAAGACTTAAAATACAACAACATTTCTTCAAACACAGTCGCATTAATTTCATAATAGATATAATTCTTATCTTTTTCTTCTCTTACTAAGTCTGCAGATTTTAATATCGATAAATGATATGAGACAGTGGCCTGGGTCATATCAAATTGTGCAGCTATATCTCCTGCAGACATCCTTCCTTTCTTTAATAAGTTAAGAATATCTCTTCTTACAGGTGCACTGAGTGCTTTAAATGTTTTCTCAAACATATGTTCACCACCTATTTAGATAACTTTCTAAATAGATTATACAATAAACTCTAAGAAATACAATACCTATTTAGAAATATTTCTAAATAGATATCAAAAGAAAAAGAGGACTAAGCCTCTTTAATAAATGGATCTCTCCAGAATACAATTAATAGATAGATTGTCATAACGACCCAGATAACTGGTTCACAGAAGATGACAGCCATATATTTAAAGACTGGAATTAATGCGAATACGAAGATGATCTTACCGACTAATTCAATAATACTAGATACAAGTGGTAACATCTTCTGTCCAATACCTTGCAAGGCAAATCTAGTCTGCATTAATACACCTAATACTGCATAGTTAGGGGATACGATACGTAAATAAAGTGAACCATTATATAAGACTGTCTTGTCCGTTGTACCAGAAATCCATGTTACAAGTGTAGGGGCACTTAATAATAGAATAACGGTTGCGATTGCGGCTACAACAACATCATAGATATACATCTGTTTCATACCTTTGCGAATGCGTGATACATTTTCTGCACCTTTGTTTTGAGATACAAATGTACTTGCTGCTTGAGCCATGGCAGTAAATGGCATATTGAAGAACATATAGAGCTTTCTTGCAGCAGTATGACCTGCAATAATCTGTTTGCTTCCTAAACCATTGATACCTGACTGCAAGATAACTGAACCCGCATTAACGATTGCACTCATAACAGCCATAGAGTATCCCTGACCTAATAGTTCTTTATAAAGAGCTGCATCAAATTTAAAATGTCTCTTTTCTGGTACGAGTAATGGGACATTCTTAAAGATATAAATCAAACATAATACGACTGATACACCCTGGGCAATGACTGTCGCAACTGCTGCTCCTCTTACACCCATATGAAGCTGTGTGATAAAGAATAAGTCTAAACCAATATTTAATACGGATGATATGATTAAGAACACTAAAGGCATTAAACTATTTCCTATAGCACGTAATAATCCTGCACATAGATTATAAGCAAACATAACGACTAAGAATTGTACAATCACAATAATATAGCTATAAGCTTCATTCAATAAGTCCGGTGATACATTGATTGCAATAAGTAATGGTTTGATTCCAATAGAGGCAATAATAGTAATCACAATAGAAGATATAATACCAATCACAAAACTAGCTGCAACTGATTTCTTTAATAGTTCTTCATCTCCTGAACCATAGCTTCTTGCAGTGACAATAGATAACCCATTCCCAATACCTAACGCAAAACCTACTAACAAGTCATAGACTGCTGCACATGAACCAATGGCAGAAAGTGATGTCATTCCTAAAGTATTTCCTACAATGGCTGTATCCATTGTGTTATAGAATTGCTGGAAGATGTTTGATATAAGAATTGGAATCATAAAGATAACTAAACTCTTAAATATTGAACCCTCCAGCATATTGACTGATGTTTTCTTTTTATCCACAATAATTTCTCCCTTCTTTTTCTGTCTTATTCTAACACATATCAATGTTTATAATTCATAACTCACAGATTATGAAAACACTTTAGCACTCGGTAGTACCTCTCGGTCAAGTGTTTGTGATAGAATATGTACGGTGATATATATGAAAACAATAAAATTATATGATGAAATGCCTTATAGTACAGATTTCAAGGCAACAGTAGTAGAAGTAAATAAGAATGAAATCATTCTTGACCAGACACTTTTCTTTCCTGAGGAAGGTGGTCAGGAATGTGATCTAGGGACTATTAATGATATTCCTGTCAAGGATGTACAGATTAAGGATGATGTGATTATCCACTATGTTAAGAAGCATCACTTCAATGTAGGAGATACAATAGAAGGTCATATTGACTGGAAGAGACGTTATTCTTTTATGCAGAATCATACAGGAGAACATCTTCTTTCTGGTATTGTACATAGTATGTATGGTTGTGATAATGTGAGTTTCCATCTAAATAGTGAAGAAGGACAAGTAGAATATGATGGTGATATCAAGGATATTGATTTAATAGAAGAGAAAGTGAATCAAGCAATCTATGAAAATAAAGAAATTCATTGTTTCTATCCTGATGATTTAGAGAGTATCTCTTATCGTTCTAAGAAAGAGATTGAAGGTAAAGTACGTATTGTAGAGATCAAAGATTATGATATATGTGCATGTTGTGCACCTCATGTGAAAAGAACGGGAGAATTAGGGGTATTCAAGATCATCAAAGTGATTCATACCACTCGAGGTACACGTTTTATATTCTTATTTGGTGAACGTGCTTATCATCGTTTTAAGGATGATTTTGATCATCTTGAATCACTTTATCATCTTTTCTCTTCCAACAATCAAACACTTGTAAAACAAGTCAATAAGATGTATGAAGAAAAAACAGCTCTAGAAGTCAAATATGCACAGTTAGAGAAAGAACATATGCTTTCATTATGTGATCATGCGTATTTATTTGTAGAAGACTGTTTACCTGTAAATCAAAGAGAAGTGACTAATCATCTAGTCCATGTTTATAGTACAGGTGGTGTATTTGTAGGAAATGATGAGAAAGGTTATCGTTATGTCATAGGTTCTGCGAATAATGCATTAGATATATTAACACAACTAAAAAGCCTTAGAAGCAAAGGTGGAGGATCAAAAGAGATGATCCAGGGATTTACCCCTGCTTCTAAGACTGAGTTACTTAAAGCCCTCTCTTAGGGCTTTTTATAATACTTCATTAAAGCTTGTGTACCTAAGTCACCATAGCCTTCTTTTTCTAATTCCTGATAGTTTCTTAATACTGTTTCTAATACATTAAGTGTAATATCTGATTCTTTGGCTTCTTCATCAGCAAGTTTCATATCTTTAATAAAGTGTTTCATAAAGAATCCTGGTTGATAATCATCTTTTAAGATTTTAGGACCAAATGCATCTAACTGATGACTTCCTGCCGCACCCGTAGAGACGGACTTTAATAAAACATCTAAATTCAAACCTTTACTAGATGCATATGTAAGTGCTTCACATACACCAGACAATGCCCCTGCAATCATGATCTGATTAGCCATCTTTGCATGCTGCCCTGAACCACTAGGACCCTGATAATTAATATTTGTGCCCATTGCCTTAAATAAAGGAAGACATGCTTCATAATCTTCTTTGTCTCCTCCTACAAGAATAGAAAGAGTCGCATTCTTAGCCCCTGTATCTCCGCCAGTGACTGGAGCATCTAATACATGTAGATTTCTCTTTTTACCTTCTTCATATATTCTTTGATCAAGTGTAGGTGATGTAGTCGTCATATCAATAAGATATGTACCTTCCTTTACTGAATCAAGAATGTTGTTGTCATTAAAATAAACTTCTTCTACATCCTGTGGAAAACCTACAATAGTCATAACTGCATCTACATCTTTCACACAATCATGAATTGTAGAATGGAGTGTAGCCCCCTTCTCTACTAAAGAAGTCACTTTTTCTGGATGTCTTGCATAAATATGCATTTCATAACCTGCATCCATTAAATGACCTGCCATAGGTAACCCCATGATACCTAAACCAATAAATCCAATCTTCTTCATTTTATTTTTCCTCCTCTATATATTAATTAATAATCCATCTTCATCCTCTATCATCTTCTGTATTGTCTTCATGACACCATCATGATCATTATCTTCTTCTGTAACATAATGTGCATTCTTTTGTATAAAGTGATCTGCATTCTTCATCGCATAACTATAATAAGCATGTTTAAACATAGATAGATCATTATCAGAATCTCCAAAGACCATTGTTTCCTCTTCAGATATACCTAGCTTATTCTGCAAGAAGACTACACTATCTGCTTTAGACTGCCCTTTCTTATTGATATCAATCCAACAATCTCCCGATGGTTTAACTTCAAAACCTTTAATAAGAGATAAGGGTCCTCTCAAACAGTTCTTCACTGGATCTATAGGATCACAAACTGTAATCTTGAATATATCATCATCTATATCTTCTATTTCTTCTACATAAGAAATACTAAAGTGACTTGTATGTCTACTTATAAGTTCTTTATCTTTATTAAATGCATACATAGCTTTCTTACCACTTAACATGGGTGCCATTCCTTTGAGTGTATTCACATAGCTAACTAACTTATATACATCTTTCTGGTTCATGTAGTCTGCCAGTAATGTCTCTCCGTTATGTTGTATATAGCCACCATTTTCAGCCATAAGATATATAGTTTTATTATCTTCAAAGTATTTCTTTACTTCTCCCATCTGTCTTCCAGATGAAATCGCAAAAATGATATTTCTATCATATAATTCCTTATATATTTGATTAAAATGTGGAGGCAGTTTCTTCTGATTATCCAACAAAGTACCGTCCATATCACAAATAATCATCTTAATTTGTGTAAAATTCATACTTTTCACCTCAAAATGCATTATATCACTATTTTCGTACTAGACCAAAAAGTTAGGTTATGTTAATATGTGGGCGGTGATGAAAAAATGTCTAAATATCAAGAAGTTGTGGAAGATATTATCCGCAAAATAGAAAAAAATGAATATACTGATAAGCTACCAACAGAAGATCAGTTAATTGAACAGTATCAAGTAAGCAGAAATACAATTAGAAATGCGATCCGTACTTTAAAGAAACAAGGTACCCTATTCTCTATTCAGGGAAGTGGTGTATTTGTACGTCATACAAGAGATGATGATTCTTTATGGATGAATGGTTCATGTGGTATTACTGAGAATGCCCCACGTCATAAAATTACTACTGATGTCAAAGGATTCCATATTATGATGGCTGGAGAAGAACTGTCAAAACGTATGCAATGTGAACTTACTACACCTATCTATTATATTGAAAGAGTAAGAAAGATGGATGGTGTTCCAATGGCTATTGAATATACTTACTATAATAAGGATCTTGTTCCTTCACTTGATCGTCGTATTGCAAGTCAGTCAATCTATAGTTATATTAAGAATGATTTAAAGTTAAGTATTGGTTTTGCAGATAAGTATTTCCATGTTAAACAGTTAAGTGCACAGGAAGCTTCTATTCTAGGATTAGAAGAAGGTAGTCCAGCATTAGAAGTAGAAGATTATGTACATCTTTCTAATGGACAGCTGTTTAATGTATCACGTATTGTGTATAACTATAAGACAACTCATTTCTATGCATCTAATGTAGACTAAGAAAAAAAAAGAACCTCGCAGGGTTCTTTTTTTCTTATCTAGAGGCAACATGCAGTGAGGAACAATCCGGATTATATATTCGCAGTATTTAGGAATGACAATAAGTTGATAGGCATTAATTGAGAAATGGTTTTATAATATTTGTCCTTCTGCAATTTCAAGCAGTCATTTATTTGCGTTCTAGATTCTATGGGTATTATAGTACGTATGCGCTTGCATTTCAATATTAATACCAATGATTTTTATATATTTTTTAATTTTAGTAATGAATAAAGAGAGTTTTTAATATGAAATGATTTGAATACCCACAAACCACAGGTTAATGAAAATTAAATTTCATAAGCACCGA
>OHAY01001448.1_pt1 | contig 21759 bp, 10 predicted proteins | sample 1577191 | NCBI WGS metagenome assembly OHAY01 (sample SAMEA3541504, study PRJEB24748) | human gut metagenome | biome: human gut; feature: human-associated habitat; material: faeces | place: China | collected 2012 | reverse complement strand
TCCCACCCTATTTCCTCAACCGAAGAAGGGATGGTTAGCGTGCCGACAAGTCCGGCGCAGTTTTCAAAGGCATAGCTTGGCACCTTCTTCAAGCCCTCGGGCAGCTGCAACCCACCTTTCAGGCCTGTGCAGCGGGCAAAGGCAGCCGTACCCATCTCCTTAAGAGCGGCAGGAAGCACCAGCTCGCCCGTGATGCCTGTTTCTGCAAAAGCCGACGAACCGATATATTCAACGGTCTTGGGCAGCGTGAGCGTGCCGCCTGTAAGGCATACGTCTTTAGAATTGACATACTTGCCGAAGGTGCAGTCGCCAATGCGTTTCAAGCGGCTGTCGGGAGCGAACGACAACGATGAGAACAGATGCCCGTTAGCCTCGAACGCTTTGTCAGGGATCTCTGTGATGGTTGCGCCGACCGTGAGGTGACCGTTCACACACACACGGCTATAACGGAACACCTGGTCATGGGCAGCAGCACAGTTCCACTCAAGATCGTTGACCGTGATGCCATAGAACGCTTTCTCGCCGATGGCGGCAAGCGATGCGGGCAGACGCATGGCTTTGTCAAGCTTCTCGCAACCGTAAAAAGCACTCTCGCCAATGCTTGTCAGGCCATCGTAGAAGAGCAACACGTCGCTTTGCATGTTCTTGCAACAATAGAAGGCCTTGGCGCCAATGGTCTTAAGCTTAAGGGCATCAGAGACCGTGAGCTTGCTTATGTTGGCATCAGCGCAAAAATTGTCGGGAAGACTCTCCACGTTGGGGCCTAAGGTCAAGGCATAAGCCGACTGCTCATGTGCTTCACCCGTTATTTCATTAGGTTTCCATTGACCAACGGGCAGCAGGTTGGTGCTCTTGGCGTTGGGCACATCATAAAACACGCTCTGCAACGCTTCACACTCCTCGAACGCATTGTTGCCTACCTCTGTGAGGGTTGACGGCAGCTCCAGCTCGTTAAGTTGCAGACAACCTGCAAAGGCTCTTTCGCCCAAGGTGCGCACGGTGGCAGGAAAGGCAAGGCGACCAGAGAGCAGGCGGTTCGAGCAGAAAGCGTACTTTCCGATGGTTGACAGGCTACCCTCGGCAGCAAAATGAATAGCCTTAATGCCACCCACGACCTCAAACTTGCCGTCATTTTCACCCATATAACCATTTTCAAACAAATAGTCGGGAATGGTGGTGACAGCGTTGCCAAGCCACAAATCGAAACCTTCGGCCAAGCCGCCAGACCAACAGAAAGCGCCAATGCGGTAGTTTCGCTCATAGGTAAAAGCCACATTAGGGGCGTTAAACTCGACCTTGCTCAACTGAGGACATTGAGCAAACGCTTTGGCTCCTATCTCGGTCACGCTCTCCGGCACAACAACACTTGTTATGTTGGATGTGGCGAACGCCATGTAACCGATCTTCTTCAGCTTCGAGGGCAAGACGAGAGAACCTTCCAACGACTCGTAGTTGAACTCGCGTGCGCCAATCTCATCACACACAGCCCCTTCCTCAAACGTGAGGGTCTTGATGTTGGTGTATTTGTCGAACATTTCTTGGTTCACCTTCTTCACCTCGCGGCCAATGGTGAGATTCACACCACCGGCATCCTTGCCCAAGCGGTAGAACACATCGGCAGATCCACGGCCCCCCCCGTAATGGTAAATTCGGCAGGACCGAAATAGAGATTGTTGACATTCGTACATTCATAAAAAGCATAACGACCAATCTTGTTTACCGACGAGGGAATGTGGATGGACGAAAGCAAAGAGTTGCCCGAAAAAGCATAAGTGCCGATCTCGGTGATTGTTGACGGAAGGACAAGGCTGCCCGACAGCATAGCTCCTGAGAACGCAACATCGCCGATGGCGGTGCATTGGCATCCGTCTTCAAAGGTAAGGCTGGAGGCATTGCACTTGCTAAGGAAATGGCCTGGCACACACTGCACCTCCTTGCCTATGACAACCTGCAACCCATTGGCAGCATTGATGTCGGAAAGCACAGCATTGCGGTTGTTGCCGTCAGGGTGTGCGGGAACATGCCATTCGAGACGCTCTATGCCCGTGCAGTCTCTGAAAGCATACATGCCGAGCGTTGTTAAAGAGGCGGGCAAGCTGAGAGTGCCCGACAGCGACTTACATTCATAAAAAGCATCCCTTCCGATGCTGGTGAGGGCTGAACCGAAACGCAGCTCGCCCGTCATGTCTGAACGACCATCGAAAGCATAATTGCCTATGGTCTGCACGGTGGAAGGCAGCACAAGGTGCAAAGGAGGGGTGCGGCTAATTGTGCCGTAAGCGGCATGGTTGCCGATGGTCACAAGACCTTCGGGCAGCTCCAAACGGCCGCCCACATTCTCCAGACCATAAGCGGCAATCTCCTTACAGCGGCTGCCAGGCTCAAAGGTCACGCTATATCTTCCTAACGATCCAAACAAATAAGATGGTATGCGCTCCACATTAGGCGCTATAGACACAGGACACACCCATGATGCGTCGTCGCGCATATTGACCAAGCAACGGTTAGAGCTCAACATGTCGGCCATAGACGTAACGGCAAAGCGAAAACCGCTGATGCTACGACAACCGCTGAAACATTCGGAGCCGATGGTCTTCAGGTTTTCAGGCAACAGAAAGGTGCCTCTCAATGCCCAACATTCTCTAAATGCGTTGTTGCCTATATCTTCAAGAGTTGAGGGCATCTCGAACAATGTTGTCATCTTCCGACAGTTATAAAACGCCCCTTCGCCTATGACGCGAAGACGTGGGGCCTGCCCCGAGGCAAATGTGACCGAGGTCATATCCCAATTACTTGTGAAAGCCTGGGCACCAATGGTTTCGATCGTTCGCGGCAGCACGACATCATGATAAATCTTATATCCGTTGCCGTAGAACGCATTGTTGCCGATGTGCTTCACGGTGTAGCTATGGTCTTTATAGGAGACCGTCGACGGGATGGTCAGGTCATAGAAGTGTTTGTTGCCTCTTGTTACCTGAACGGCGGATGCGTCGTTTTGGAGAACCGTGTAGGTCAAGTCACCGACATCAAAACTCTGCGCATCGAGACCGAGCGCAATGAAAAGACACGAAAAGAGCAAGGCCATGCGGGGAGCAAGACGATGCAGAGAAAAAACTGATAGGTTCATATTTTTTGCAGTATTTTGCTTGTTTGATTTACCACAAAATTATGAAATAAAGCGCATGAAACCAACACTTTAGGCTAAGAAACGACTGTGCCCCTACCGAAAACTATGGTTTTCGGTAGGGGCACAGCTATTGTTTTCAGTGGTTCTGACTGTCTGAGAAGAGGTTAACCTTACTGGTCAACCAACCCCATCAACACCTAAAAGGCTTTGCGGTAACACCTAAAGAGCTTTGCAGAAACATCTAAAAAGCTTTGCGGAAACATCTAAAAAGCTTTGCGGAACGTGCATCCCTCGCGCCAACGGCTACAGCCATAGGCTGTCTTACCTTTTATTATGTGTCCTTGGCCACAGACAGGACAGGGCTGACCAACCAACGGGTCGGGAGACAACGCGCCATCGGGGGCTGAGGGGATGGAAGAAGCAGGGGCCGCTGATGCGCTGGAAGATGCAGGAGCCGCTTTGTCGGTCTGTTTCTTCGCCGCAGTCTTCTTGCGTGTGGCGGCCGACTTTGCCGCTGCCGTTTTCTTTGCAGGACGCTTCTTCAGGTCTTCCTCGGTGGTTATGGTCACATGACGGTTACTGTTGTCGCGCAACACATCGTTCACGATGTCGGTGATCTGCTGCTTCAGCTCGTTTATAAACATGGCAGGATCATATTTCTTATGCTCGATGTCGCGCAACTTTTTCTCCCAGATGCCCGTCAGCTCACAGCTCTTGAGCAGCTCCTCGTGAATGGTGTCGATAAGCTCTATGCCCGTGGCGGTGGCCACAAGGTTCTTGCGTTCTCGACGTATGTAACGACGCTTGAACAGGGTCTCTATTATTCCGGCACGCGAAGACGGACGGCCGATGCCGTTCTCCTTAAGGGCAGCACGCAACGTCTCGTCCTCAACAAACTTGCCTGCCGTCTCCATGGCGCGCAGGAGCGTGGCTTCGGTATAATATTTTGGCGGCGTGGTCTGCTTCTCCGTGAGCGTGGGCGTGTGGGGACCGCTCTCGCCCTTTACAAACGAGGGCAGCGTGCGCTCCTCATCACCCTTCTTGCTGTCTTCTTCGTCGGTGTCGGGTTTTGAAACAACGGTGTCTTTGTCGACGTTGCGCATGTAGACAAGTCGCCATCCCGGACTGAGAATCTCCTTGCCGCTGACCTTAAACTCTACGTCTTCAACCTTGCCGAGAACGGTGGTGGTGGAGAACTTGCAGTCGGGGTAGAACACGGAGATGAAGCGTAAGGCTATGAGGTTGTAGACATTGCGCTCCATGTCGGTGAGACCACGGGCAGGCACGCCTGTGGGTATGATGGCGTGGTGATCGGTTACCTTTGACGTGTCAAACACCTTCTTGCTCTTCTTCAGGTTCTTGCCCTTGAGCGGTTCGAGCACGTCGTCATAGCCCACAAGACCTGCAAGGATGGAGGGACACTTGGGGTAGATGTCGTCGCTGAGATACTGGGTGTCAACACGCGGATAGGTAGAGAGCTTCTTCTCATAGAGCGTCTGCACGATGTTGAGCGTGGTCTCGGCGCTGTAGCCAAACTTACGGTTACACTCCACCTGCAGCGAGGTGAGGTCGAAGAGCTGCTTCGGTGCTTCTGTGCCGTTTTTCTTCTCTACAGAGGTGACGGTGAACGGCTTGTCGGCAATGGTCGAGAAGGCGGCCTCGCCCTCCTCTTTGCTCGTAAACTTGCCTTTGGTGGCGGTGAAGAGCGTGTCGCGATATACGGTCGAGAGGACCCAGTAAGGCTCTGGCTTGAAGTTGTCGATCTCCTTCTGGCGGTTGACTATAAGGGCAAGCGTGGGGGTCTGCACACGACCGATGGACAGCACCTGACGGTTCTGTCCATACTTGAGCGTGTAAAGACGCGTGGCGTTCATGCCCAAAATCCAGTCGCCGATGGCACGACTGAGGCCTGCCAGATAGAGCGGCTGGTAGCTCGCCTGATCCTTCAATGCAGCAAAGCCCTCGCGTATGGCCTCATCGGTCATGGACGAGATCCACAGACGCTTCACAGGACACTTGGCTTGAGCCATCTGCATGACCCACCGCTGTATGAGCTCTCCCTCCTGACCGGCGTCACCACAGTTGATGATGCCGTCGGCGGCCTGCATGAGTCGCTCAATGACAGCAAACTGTTTCTTTATGCCGCTGTCGTCGATAAGCTTTATGCCGAAGCGCGGCGGTATCATGGGCAACGCACTGAGGCTCCACCGCTTCCAGTTTTCGGTGTAGTCGTTGGGCTCTTTGAGGGTGCAGAGGTGTCCGAAGGTCCATGTCACCTGATAGCCGTTGCCTTCCATATAGCCGTCATGGGCGCTCGTGGCTCCTATGATGCGGGCTATATCCTTGGCAACGCTGGGTTTCTCAGCGATACATACAATCATATTTTTTTGTTTCTTCTTTTTCTTGTTTTCTTTGTTTTCTTTTTGTCTTGTTTCTTCTTCTTTTTGTTTCTTCTATTTTTTTCTTGTTTCTTCTTCTTTCTTTTATCTTCTTTCAATTTCAGGCTTTCCTTTTCATTCTTTCTTTTTTCTTCTTCCTATTTGCTTTTTAAAAAGCTATTTTCTAAAAAGTAAGCCTCTTCTTTTTTACATGTCTTTACATGTCGTCATCGTGGCTTTGTTCTTAAGAGCGAGGCGCAAACACGTCATGCCCAGGTTCCACCATGCCGTTTTCTTTTTGCAAAGATTATGCAAAGGTAATGAAAAAATAGAGACCATAGGCTTATCTCGCAAACAATCTTTTCCATTTTTTCACACTACTTGCGTGTAATTCAAGAAAAATATCTAAATTTGCAACAACAACAATTGTGTGACCATTTTTTAATTTTTCAATCATGAGACAGTCAGAAGACAAATGGATGTATGTCCTAAAGAACCTATCACGTCTTGATGACCGTCCTGCAGCTCTTCGTGAAAAGATTTTCACAAAACTGTTTGATGCGGCAGCCATCGCTCGCTTCTCACCAACAGAATTGCGCGAATATGAAGACAGTCTTAAAGCATATCGCGATATCAAGAATTCTTTGGACACAGCTAAAGCGGAAGGAAGAGCGGAAGGAAGAGCAGAAGGAAGAGCAGAAGGAAGAGCGGAGGTAGCAAAGACAATGATGGAAAAAGGAATGGACGTTAAGATTATTGCATCTTTAACGGGATTGTCTGAAGAAGAAATAAAGAGTCTCAGCAAAAAATAATCTTCAGATCTCTGAAAACAAAGCTCTTATTGTAAAGGCGAGAAAAGAAAAAACTTTTATAATAAGAAAAAAAGAAAACATTTACAATAAGAAACCTTTATAACAAGAAAGAAGAAAACGGCTTGCAGCCCTGTGTCGGGAACTGCAAGCCGTTTTTTTATTGTCTTTGCGCCTAAGCGCAAAGATTATTAGTTGAAGACATACTTAACGCCAATCTGCATCTTCCAGCACTGATTGTAGTTGTGGTTGAAGCTCCATGTAGAGGTGGGAGCCTCACCTGTGGACTTGTCCTTATACATTGAAAAATAAGGCACGCCATCAACAATCTTGTTAACCTTCAAGATCTTGCCGTTGTTGCAACCGGCCATGTTCTTCTCAACACCCCACTTAGAGTTGAAGAGGTTGCCAACGTTCATGATGTCGAGGCTCAGCACAAGCTTGTTCTTGGTCTGTCCAATCTTAACATCGAAGTCGTGAGCCCAACGGAAGTCGAAGCGATGAACGAAGGGAGCACGAGCGCTGTAAGGCTCTGCATACTCGCCCTTGTGGTTCTTGAGGTAGCTGTCCTGGTTTACAAACTTCCAGAAGAGGTCGGCATCAGCAGGATTGGTGAAGTGGATGTCGTTCTCGTCCTTAGGAATGTACATCAGGTCATAGCGGTTGCCGTCGCCGTTGATGTCGCCGTCATAATAGAAGCTATAGCCTGAAGGAGAGTAGCCTGTGTAGAAGAGGCTGAAGTGTTCCTTAGCATACTTATAGCTTGCCGATGCGATGAGACGATCGGGGATAACATAGCGTGAGTTGCCGAGCTCCAGGAAGTTAGGACCCTGAACAGCATACATGTTTGACCATGTCGAATAAGCATTGTTGCCAGGCATGCCGGTAAGCTCCTTCATAACGGTGTGTGTGTAAGCAGCCATGAGGTTGAGGTTCTGTACAGGCTCAGCGTTCACGGTGAAGTTGAAGGTCCAACCATAGCCCTTAGAGGTGTTGGTCAGCACACAAGCCGAGTTGATGTTCTTATAATAACGATAGTCGTTAGGATAAACATATCGGTCATCGCCTGTACCCTTCAGGGTCTCCCAGCCTTCGTTGCTCTTGATGTTGTAGTTGTCGAGCATCACGTCATGAATCTTCTTGGTGAAGGTAAACTCGGCGGTGAAAGACAGAGGGAACGACACGGGAACCTGTCCATCGATAGCGATGGCGGTCTTCCAAACCTGAGGCATCTTGAAGTTGTGGTCTACACCAGCAAAGTTTTTGGGCAGAGAACCCTGTTCAGGAGTGATGGTGGCAGGAGCGCCAAGGAGCTCACGAATCTTTGTTACATCTGTAACCAGACCGCCCTTGAATTGGTTGAGCACAGCATCGGGAGTGATGGTGCCGTTCTTATATAAGGTGCTGGCAACAGCGCTACCCTGCGCCATGAGAGCGTTTGAAGGCATGTTGGTGAAGAACACGAGGGGCAGACGGCCTGCGAACAGACCTGTACCTCCACGAAGCTTCAGCGACTTGTCACCAAAGATATCCCATGTGAAGCCGATACGGGGTGACACCTGGATGTTGCCCTTAGGCCATGAGCCTGTGTCGATGGTGCGGCCACCGAAGTCGAGAGCAGAGATGGCCTTGTTCTCCATGAGGTCGTCCTTATCGAAAGAGATGTTGTCGAAACGAATGCCTGCGGTGAGCTTAAGGTTGTTAAGCACGTTCCACTCGTCCTGAGCATAGATGCCATACTGGTTAAACTTAACCTCAGCGTTAGGATACAGCTCGCCGTTGTAACCATAAGCAAGTGTTACGGTCTCAGGAGCGGCACCGTTGAGGAAGTCGTCGAGTGAACGGTAACGGTAATAACCTGTAGCGCCACGCATGTAAGAGTTGTTGGCAAGCTGATGCTCGAAGTTGAAACCAGCTGTCAGCTTGTGTGCGCCAAGATAATAGGTGAAGTTGTCTGTGAGAGTGTAGATCTTGTTCTGAACGCGGTTGTTCTTTGAGAACAGCTCTGAGCCGAAGCTTATGTAGGGGTTCATGTCCTGAGAGGTAAAATTGCCTGCATCGTCGGTGGTGTAGCCAGACATGATGTCAACGAAGGGGAAATCGCTGCAGTTGGTCTCGCGCTTCTCGTCAATGTCGGTATAGGTGAAAAGCAGCTGGTTTGACATGTTGTCACCGAAGCGGCTATTGAGGTCGGCAGAGATAGAAGCTACCGAGTTGTTCTGAGAGTACATTGAGCCAGCGAACGACATGCCATACTGTGACAGACGGTTGGTGTTGTAACGAGTGTAAGCATCTGAAGACGAGCCGTTCACAGCGTTCCACGCCTTGTTCTTGGTGTAGTTGTAACGAACAGCAAGGTGATGCTCGTTGGTGATGTTCCAGTCGATACGACCAAGCAGCTTGAGGTTGTTGTCCTCTGCGGGGAAGCTGCTGTAAGAACCAGGGTTGAAGTTGTAATGCTCAATGAGGAAGTTCTTTACCTTCTCCATGTCTGACACGGGCACACGCGACACATAGTTGGTGGCGTCAGCTCTGCCATCCTCGCTGGCACGCCAGCGGTTCACGACGTTAGGACTCTTGCTATACTCAGCATTGGCGAAGAAGAACAGCTTGTCCTTGACGATAGGACCACCAAAGGTGAAGCCATAAGTGGTGGTGCCGTTCTTGCCACGCTCGCCCAGATCGGCGTTGTCGACACGGTTGCCGTGCAAGTTCTCATTATTATAATAAACATAAGCGGTTCCACGGTAGGTGTTGGTTCCCGACTTGGTGATGGCGTTTATGCCACCGCCAATGAAGTTGGTCTGGCGCACGTCGAACGGTGCCACAACAACCTGAACCTCGTCAATGGCGTCCATAGACACAGGATTGCCGCCACCAGGCAGTGCTGATGTGAGGCCGAAATTGTTGTTGAGGTTTGAACCGTCAAGGGTGAAGTTGGAGCTACGTCCATCGCCACCAGCGAAGCTCATGCCGTTAGCATAAGGAGAGAGTCGGGCAATGTCGGTGATTGAACGGTCGATGGTAGGCAGGTTCATCATCTGCGTGTTGCTGATGTTGGTAGAAGCGCCTGTCTTCTCAGCAGCAAACTTGGAAGCCTTGCCGCTAACCACTACCTCGCCAAGCACGTTGGCATCTTCTGACATTGTGAAGTTCTGGTTGTAAGTTTCGCCAAGCTGCAACTGTATGCCACTCACCTCACGGTTCTTGTAGCCAATGTAGCTCACCGTCACTTTGTAGGGTCCACCAACGCGCATACCCTGAATGGTGTAGCGTCCGTTAGCGTTTGTCACTGCTCCATAGCGTGTGCCTGAAGGTTCATGCACAGCTTGAATGGTAGCACCAATAACCTCTTCGTTGGTGTTGTCCAACGTCACTTTTCCTGTCAGGGCAGCAGTTGTGACCTGCGCCAAAGCTACCTGCATGATAGACAGGAGCATGACAGAAAACATGAACAGTCTTTTTTTCATAAAACTATTTTTTGAAAATTTTGTTTAATTTCGCCTCTTTTAGTTGGCGTCGTCCTTGTTAAAATAATGCTGGAACCAACAACTGTTCCTCAGCGTTTTAAATTTGCTTACAAAATTAAACATTATTTATTACAAAAACGCTACAAAACATAAATTATTCTAAAAAAATATATATAGACGATTTTTATTGATGTATGTTAACCATAATCTCGTGTTTTGCATGGCTTAGGGATGTTTTCTATAAAAAAAGCCCTTCTTCTGCTCTCCATCATGAAGAAGCAGAAGAAGGGTTTAAATTATTGTTTTTTCGATTTCACCTTTAAGGATATTCCTTTACGAAAGGCGCCCGAAAATAAAAGTCTTTTTAATAGTCTTCATCATCGCTCACATCGGCTGCCTCAAGGTTAAGATCCTCAGGGTCGGTGTCGAAGGTTGTGCGATAGCTCTCCTCGGTGAGCTTGTCCTCATCAAAGGCGTCGTCGTCATCGTCGTCGTCGCCATACTTGTCATCAATCTCAGGCAGATCCTCATCGTTGTCCTCGTCGTCGTCGAGGTCATATTTGCTTGTGGGTTCCTCATCGTCCAACTTGCTCTGAGGCTTCTCTTCCAGCGGCTTCTCTTTTGCGAAGATAGCCTCGATCCATGAGCCCTTAGGAATCTCAAGCACCTCGAAACCGTCGTTCACCTTCTTCTCATACATGCCGCCCGGTTTGTGCAGACGATCCTTGGGAAGCGTGGTGGTGCTGATGTCGAAACCACTCTCGATGATGTCCTGTATGCTCTGTGAGAGCGAGTCCCAGCCACCGCCAAAGTTGCGGTCCAAAACCTCCATAAGCTTGGCTGCTGAGATGTGACGAATATTCTCGTATGTGAGGTCGGTGACACGAAGGATAGGGCGCTTCTTTATAGCCCACTTGGGTTTCGTGTTGTCATCCACCTTAACAGGTGCCACCTTGAATCCGCGTGCCTCGTATTTGGCTATCACCTCGGGGCGGTCAACCTTCACTTCTTCCATTTCGAAGGCTGTGCGTATGATGTCGAAATAGTGACGCATGTTGTCCTTGCAGTCAGCATCCTTGTAGCCGGCATCCAACAGTCGGAAAATATCATTCTCCTGAATTTCCCACACGTTGCCTTTTGTCAAAGTTTTTAGAGTCAAAGCTTTTTGCTGTTTCATATAATTTTGTTTGTTTTATTTTCTTTGCTGCCGTAAAGAGGCGCTGCAAAAGTATATACTTTAAAGCTAATTCACAAGTTTTTCTACTATAAATTTTGCTCATATCGCATGTTTTTTCTAATTTTGCGTTGCAAGAAGACATTTTTTATGAGCGAACCATTAGCAGAAAGAATGAGGCCAAGAAGCCTTGACGACTATGTAGGACAAAAACATCTGGTCGGCAAGGATGCTGTGCTGCGCAAGATGATTGAAGGAGGCAGAATTTCATCATTCATCTTGTGGGGTCCTCCTGGTGTGGGCAAAACCACTCTGGCACAGATAATTGCGCACAAGCTGGACACGCCGTTCTACACTTTGAGCGCCGTGACAAGCGGTGTGAAGGATGTGCGCGAGGTCATTGAGAAAGCCAAAAACAACAGATTCTTCAACAGCGCATCGCCCATTTTGTTCATTGACGAGATTCACAGGTTCAGCAAGTCGCAACAAGACTCGCTGCTCGGAGCGGTGGAACGGGGCATCGTGACCCTAATAGGCGCAACAACAGAGAACCCTTCGTTTGAGGTCATACGTCCTCTGCTCTCACGATGCCAGCTATATGTGCTCAAATCGCTTGAGAAAGAAGACCTTACGGAGCTGCTCAACCGCGCCATAACAACCGATGCCGAACTGAGCAAGCGCAACATTGAGCTGCGCGAAGCCGATGCCATGATGCGTTACAGCGGTGGCGATGCACGCAAGCTTCTTAACATTTTGGAGCTGGTGGTTGAGTCGGAAAGTGCGGAGAAGGTTGTCATAACCGACAAGATGGTGGAGGAACGACTGCAGCAGAACCCGTTGGCTTATGACAAAGGAGGCGACATGCACTACGACATAATCTCAGCGTTCATCAAGAGCATACGCGGCAGCGACCCAGACGCCACACTCTACTGGATGGCACGAATGATAGAAGGTGGCGAAGACCCACAGTTTATCGCCCGCCGTCTGGTCATTAGCGCAGCCGAAGACATTGGCCTTGCCAACCCAAACGCCTTGCTCTTGGCCAACGCTGCTTTTGACACGGTCATGAAGATAGGATGGCCCGAAGGACGCATACCATTGGCTGAAGCAGCGGTTTATCTGGCAACAAGTCCTAAAAGCAATTCGGCCTACATGGGCATAAACACAGCCTTGGAGGTGGTAAAGCAAACGGGAAACCAGCCTGTGCCGCTACACCTTCGTAACGCCCCGACAAAACTGATGAAGCAGCTTGGCTACCATGACGGATATAAGTATGCTCACGATTATCCTGGCAATTTTGTCAATCAGCAATATATGCCCGACGAACTGAAGGACACTCGGCTCTGGCACGCACAACACTCGCCCTCTGAAGAAAAACAATACCAACAGATGATCAGGCTCTGGGGGGATAGGTTTAGGGAGTGAAGAGTGAAGAGTGAAAAGTGAAGAGCGAAGAGCGAAAAAAACATATCGAAAAAAAAGAATTTAAGAACAATGAATATAGTAGTTTTAGATGGAACTGGTCTGAACCCCGGCGACCTTTCTTGGAAACCGTTTGAACAGTATGGCACGGTCACGGTGTATCCACGCACCACAAAAGAGGAGATGGTGGAACGCGCTGCTAAGGCCGACATTGTGTTCACAAACAAAGTGGTCATTGATGAGAAGGCCATGGACCTGCTGCCCAACCTTAAATATATAGGTGTGATGGCGACAGGATATAACGTTGTAGACATTGAGGCGGCGGCCATTCATGGCATCACCGTGACCAACATACCTGCTTACAGCACCAACAGCGTGGCACAGATGGTGTTCGCTCACCTGCTTAACATCGTCAACCGCGTAGACCATTATGCTTCTCTGAACCGCAACGGAAGATGGAGCAGCAATCCCGACTTCTGCTATTGGGACACACCTCTGCATGAGTTGGCAGGAAAAACATTCGGTGTTGTGGGACTCGGCAACATAGGCATGAAGGTGGCACGTCTGGCACACGAGTTTGGCATGGACGTGTATGCCATGACAAGCAAGAACGCTGCCGACCTACCAGACTTTGTTTACAAAACAACGCTTGAGGGATTGCTTGGCGCTTGCGACATAATATCTCTCCACTGTCCTCTTACCTCTACAACAAAGGAGATGTTCAACAAGAACACCATTGGCAAGATGCGCAAGGGAGCTATTCTTATAAACACCGGACGCGGACCCCTTGTCAACGAGGCAGATGTAGCTGAAGCGTTGCATAGCAATCAGCTCGCTGCCTATGCTGCCGACGTCATGGTGCAAGAACCGCCAACAGCCGACAACCCTCTGTTTGCCGAACCCAACGCGTTCATTACACCCCACATCGCTTGGGCAACAACCGAAGCACGCAAGCGCTTGATGACAATTCTTGAAAACAATGTAAAGGCCTTCCTGGAAGGCAATCCTGTAAATGTTGTGACAAAACTATGAACCTTGAGTTTGACGAGCTTTACAGCACCGTGATGAAAATTATCGAGGTGCTGGGTACATTCACCTTCGTGGTGTCGGGCATACGTCAAGCCTCAGCCAAACATTTCGACTGGTTCGGAGGCTTCGTGTGCGGCATCGCCGTGGCCATCGGCGGAGGAACAATTCGTGACGTCATGCTTGGCGTCACACCGTTCTGGATGACATCATCGTTATATATGAGCTGCGCCGTGCTGGCTCTTCTCTTTACCGTTGTGTTCTCGCGCTCCCTTAAGAAGCTTGACAACGCTTGGTTCGTGTTCGACACCCTCGGTTTAGGACTCTTCACCGTTGCCGGCATACAGAAAACGCTCGAGTGTGGACACCCGTTCTGGGTGGCCATTATAATGGGTTGCATAACAGGATCGGCAGGTGGCGTTATGCGCGATGTGTTCCTTAACAACATACCCGTAATTTTTCAAAAGGAAGTCTATGCCACAGCATGTGTGGCAGGTGGATTTATCTATTGGGGATTGGCGTTGCTCAACATCAGCGTTACATGGATGGCAGCCATAACCTTCGTCGTGGTATGCTCCATTCGTTTCTTGGCTGTAAAATATCACATTACCTTCCCTACACTAAAGGACGAGATATAACGCATATAAGAATATAAAAGATGTAAGAAAGAAATGGGGAAAATGGAAAAAGAGGACTCGTAAAACCTGTGTTGTTTTATGAATAAATCTTGGATAAAACCATTAAAACCGATAAAAAAGAGAAAAAACGACAAAAAAGCAACAAAAAATTTGCAAAAAATTTTGCAGTTAAGAAAAATATCCATACCTTTGCACTCGCTTTTAAGAAGCATGGCTCCGTAGCTCAACTGAATAGAGCATCTGACTACGGATCAGAAGGTTGCAGGTTTGAATCCTGCCGGAGTCACACTTTTAAACACCAAGAGGATGTTATTCATTTAACATCCTCTTTTTTTATACCCCACCTTGGTTTTATATATTCGGGGCAACAGATTATTCCGGGGCAACAGATTATTCCGGGGCAACAGATTATTCCGGGGCAACGGATTATTCCCCATATAATCCTCAAACATGTCAGCAGAACAGAAATTCATGATGTGTTCATCAACGATATAATGGAAGAAAATTCTCATCTCGACATTGAAATGAGAATTTTCTTCCTACTACATAACTTTTATTTTTAGATTTTACGAACCCAAAAGAGTTGTTCGTTCACACTTGCGTAGAATTCTTCGCTCTTCATTTTCATTCGCTCTTCACCTCCCAGCTCTTGTCTCTTCCCGCAAACTCTGGGCTGTAAGCACACTGAGCGGTGCAAAGTCCTGTGCGGTAAGAGCCAGCACGGTCGATATAATAGGTCGTCTCTACGGTGTGGCGTCCCTTTGAGAGCACATCAAAATAGAAATAAGAGGCGTTGTCCTTGGTTGCCACATAACAGCCGTTGCGATAGCCGCTGAGCTGCGATGTCGGTTCCATGCAAGCAGCACGATGGTCAGCAACCTGCACAAAGTCGTAGTCGCGGTCGGCGGTGATGACAATGCGAACCGTCAAGCGGTCCCCCACCTTCAGGTGGTCGAGCGATGAGAGGCGTTTGCCGTCCTTGAAGAACATACGCTCCACCGTCATTCCTGCCGTTGCACTCTTCACATCCTCCACAGGCTGCATCCACTGTGCGTAGACAGCACCCCACGATGTGCCACCGTTTGTTTTCTCAGCTGTGAACGTGCGCATGTTGTTGCCCTCCTTCGAAGCCTTGACATATCCAAGCGCCGACTTCTGCTTTGCCACAGGCAGATGCTTTCCGTCAACCTTCAGCACCGCAGGCTTGCCATCGGCCACGGTGAGCGCCTTGGCATCGTTGGCAAGGAAGGCCGACACCGCATCGACCGTGTTGAGCGGCGTGTCCCATCCCTGTGTGCGCTTGCTTTGCAGAAGCCACAGTTGCATGTCGGCAACGGTCTTTGCGTCAGACGGCTGCAAGCGTTGCAGCGCCTCTATCACAGCCACCTGTGTGGGTATGCGATAGTTGCGCCATGAGTAGCCAGCCTTTGGCGTGTCATAATAGCATCCCATGTCGGGTTTGCAAACAAGATACTGTCGCATGCTCTCAAGCAGGGTGAGCGCCTCTTTGTTACGCCTGGCAGCAGCGAGCGCCACAGCAGCGCGTGCCTTGCCTTCTATAGAAAGGTCAGCGTTTTGCTTTGCGAGGTGTGCCACAAGATAGTCGTAGTCGGCCTGTCGCTTCAGCGTCATGTCCTTGCGTGCATCTGTCAAAGCACAAATGTAGAGATAGTCGGCAGCAAAGCCAGAAGGACGCACATCCTTAACACCCTTCTTCTCAAGCTTACGCATGGCGTTACATTCGCTGGCAATCTCTCCTCCGAGCCAGTTGACAGCTTTAGCGCGCATGTCGTTACACTCGTCATCAGCCATGTCCATGGCTTTCAGGCGAGCCAAGGTTTCAGCCACCGAAGAGGTCACATAACGGCTGCCACTCATGCCTGTCCACCAGGCGAACGATCCGTCATAACGTTGCAGCTTCTTCAGCTTGTTCATCCACAAGGCACAACGGCTGCCAATGGTGTTCTCGTCATAGAACGCCGCGAGGCGGCGCATGTTGTCGGTCTCCTTTTCAGCCTCGGCAACCCACGGTGTCTCGCTGAGCAACATGTTTTTCAGCTCCACGTTCTCCTGCAAGCCGCTCTTCAGGTTCTTGTCTTTGTCAACATTCCACAGCTCCACCGTCTGTTTGATGGCAGGCGTGAGCGTCATGAGCTTACGGCCCACGGCGTTAACATAATAGGCTGTGGCGAGGGTCATGGCATCTTCACGTCCGTTGTCTGTGACCGAAGGCAGCGTCTGCACCATGAGCCACGCGGGGTTGTTCGTATATTCTACTGTCAGCTTCTTGCCATCGGCGTTCTTTGCACCAAACAAGGAAGCGAGGTCAATGGTCTTCACGCCCTCACCCTGTTGGGTGAACGGCACGGCTGTCGTCACAAGCTCACTTGCTGCAAGCACGGGCAGATAAGTCTGCTCGCCATCGCTGAAGCCCCCGGCCTGTGCTGTGACACGGCAGATGAGCAAGCCGTCGTTGTCGATGGTGCTCATGTCGAACGGGAAGGCAAGAGAAACGGTTGTGTCTTTCTCAGCCTTAAACTTTATGTTCTTCACATAGACCGCCTTGTCGGTATCAGGGTTTATCAGCTCCAAGCGGGCCGTTCCGTTAAGGTGGCGCTCTGAAAGGTTTGACAGGCGCACAGCAATGTGGCCCTTATCTTTTGAGCGCACAAAGCGAGGCATGTTAGGCTCAACCATGAGTTGCTTCTGCGCCACAGCCTCTGCCTCCAACCGTCCGATGTTCATCACCTCGTCATGAGCGATGCCAAGCAAGCGCCATGTGGTGACGCTCTCAGGCAAGGTGAATTTTATCTTCACGTCACCCTTGTCGTCGGTCTCAAGGCAGGGCATGAAGAAAGCTGTTTCCGCAAAGTTTTGTCGAACAGCTACGTTGCTCATTTCAGTTGTTTCAGCCTCATCTTGCACCGTCGTTTCTTTTGCGCCACGAATCTTTATGTCGTTCATGCCGCCATCCACCGAACCCGTCAGAGAAACCGTCTCAACGCAATCGTAGTACTTTTCCTTCTTCGCAGCCGAATGTCTTTGAATTTTCACAGTCTGTTTTCCACTTGTCTTATACATCAACACCTCGCCGAAAGCACGGTACCAGGGAATGTTGAAAGAGCTGAAGTCGAGCTGTCGCTCACCAAGCGGACGGAACGTCATCTCTCCATAACGACTGAGGTTGTTTGAATAGCGTGTGAGCCAATTGGTGTTAGGCAAGATGTTTGCCCAGTCGGCATTAAGACTCCACGAGTGTTCGGTAAGCTGGTCAAGCGACTTGTCATACATCGTGAGCATGGCCTGTGCCTTGGCAGCCCGCCCGTCGGGCGTTGAGATGTGCAGCGTCCACTCCTCCTTCTGTCCCGGTGTGAGGCGGTCTCGGAAGGTGGTCCATGTTGTGAGCAAGCGATTGTCGCGTTCAGGACAAGCAATCTTGGCTGTGTGTCGATAAACGACCCCTTCTTTCACCCACGCACATGTGAGCAGAAGACCGTCGCCATATTCGGGCTTATATGTCAGCTGGCGTGTCGACACCTCGCCGTCAGTCAAATTGAGCACCCCGCTCTCCAGAACCTCTGTTCCGGAGAAGATGCTGTAGAGCACATGCTGCACGCTGTCTGAAGAACCCACCTGCACATAGACAGGACGTCCGTCTGCTGGGAAGCGCTTGGCAGAAGCATAGAACCAGTCGTGTGTCTGCGTTGCCACCTTCTTGTCGTCCATGGTGAAGACCACAAAATGCTGACTTATGGTGTCGGTGCCACAATAGGCGGTGAGCAGATGTGACGCCGATGTGAGCGTGGCAGCCGAGAACGGTGTGTCGGTGTTGGCGGTTGTCGTGAACCGCTGGTCGTCGATGTAGAACACCACGTCACCCTTTATGGGCTCGCCTGCTGCATTGCGATAATCGAAGCGAATTGAACGCAAACTGTCACGCTCGGTCTTGTCGGGCATGTTGCACGAAAGGGCTGTCGGCTTGTCGCCGATCGGCACCGACATGGTTGCGTCATGGCTCTCGCCCGCAGCATCGGTAACGGTGGCTGTGACGTCAAACGTGTAGAAGCGCGTCACCTTCTCAAAACCTTTCTCGCGGTCGGGCATGAACAGAGGCACACGCGCCACAAACTGTCCGTTACCATCGGTCACGACAGAGTCGGCAAAGACCTGTTCCGAGCGGTCGCGCATGCCGAAGCGTCCCCACCACATTGACGGACGGCGCACGACACGATAACGAACCTTGGCGCCCTGCACAGCCACGCCGCTATAGGTGCGGGCGGTGGCCTTTACAGCCACGGTGTCGCCAACATGATAGCCGGTCTTCAGCTTGTCGTATGTTATGTCGAAAGAAGGACGCTTATATTCCTCCACGCGCAACCATTTCCACGCTCTTGCTTTGTCGGCAACAGAGGCACGCAGATAGAAAAGTCCGGTGAGGCCGTTTGAAGGCAGGAGGAAAGAGGTGGTGGCTGTGCCGTAGTTGTCGGTCAGCACCTCAGCCTTGCTCACATCCTTGCCGTTGCTGTCGCTTAGCGAGAACGTCACCTTCTGTCCGCCCATCACCGATGAGCCGTCGCGTCCTTTGTTAAACGCTATTGCCGACACCTGCACCGTCTGTCCTGGACGATAGATGCTTCGGTCGGTAAACATTTTGAGCACCGGCTCCACCTTGTTGCCGTTGCCGAAGAAGTAGTAGCTGTAATACGAGTTAAGCTCATTCGATGCTTTGTCGGTGTCGGTAGAAGCATAATAATAGAGCTTGTCTTTCATCGCGTTGGCATCGACCGTCACCTCACCCTTGTCGTCACAGATAAAGGTCTTTGCTTTAGAAAAATCATTGTTCGCCACCTCATCGGCAGACCTGAAGCGCAGTTTGGCTCCTGCCACAGGCTCTCCTGTCGTGGCGTTGAGTACGGCGAAGCGCACCTTGTGGTCGGGCATCGCCTGATAGACAACGCTAAGATTGGTCACGCTGAGCAGCAGGCGTTCTGGACGCACGGCGGCGTTGTTTGTCGTAAACTCAACGACATACACACCCACGGGTAGCGGATCGATGAACATCGAGTCGCGTGTCACCTTGTAGGCCGGCATTCCTATGTAACGGCGCGTCTGTGTCTGCGGTTCGTCAGAGGTAAAATGTGCCTTCAGCTTCGCATAATCACGGTCGTTGGAGGGGTCGAGAGCGGTATCGCCTCCCACGTTCACACGGCGCACGGTCATCGTCAGCTCGCCAATGTTGCACACCCCAAGAAGGTTAACCTTGCGCTTGACGCCAGGCAGCAACACGCCGTCGCCGATGGACACATGGAAGCTCGGGAGCGTCAGTCGGCTCTGCGCGTTACGCAGAATGTTCATGCGTGGCCACGCTCCCCAATGAACAAGGGCATAGTCGATGAATGCCATCTTGTCCTTGGCATCCACATCGTCGGCCTCGCTCATGATGTCGTAACGCTCAATGGCCACCTCTCCTGCCACCTGCAGGTCTTTATACTCGTTGAGCAACGAGTCGACGGACAGGAGATATTTCGACTTGCGCAGCTCTGTAACGCTCTTCGGCCTCTGCTCTTTCAGCAACAAGAGGGCGGTCACACACGATGCCTGTCGGTTGCCCGCCTTTTCATAATAGTCGTGAAGCATCTTCGTCCGTCCGGCCTGCATACCGACAATGTGGAGCATGTCGTCGCCGAAGATGCGGCTGTCGATGCCGTCAATGACAAACGGCTCATAGCCTGCGGCAAAAGCCTTGGCCAGGTCGGCGGGCGATGCCAACGCCTTGTCATACCACGCACGGCTTGCTGCCTGGGCCTCTGCCTTGTCATCGCACAGTTTAGGATAAACATCGTAGGCTTTTCCCAACACCGATGCGTAGGTTGCGGCAAGCACAGCGTTGCTCTTCTCTGTCTTTGCATAAAGGCGCTCAAGACGGTTCACGCCCGAACGCAACGAGTCGGGCGACACACTGATCTGTGCATCTATGGCCAACACCTGCGCTTTGAGCAGATGGCCGTAGGCACGCTCTGCGGTGGCTTTGTCCACAATTTTCTGCAGCACAGCCAACTCAGATTTTGGCAAATCTCTGCCACACATCTTGCTCCACTGCTTCCACATCGAGGAGTAGCTGTCGGCAAAGGCTATCGCTGGCATGAGCCATGCCACGAACATAAGCATGGCAACAATCGTCTTTTTCTTTACCATATCGTTAGTTTTTTTATTGTTTGCGTTTTAATTTACGTCTTTATCTGCGTTTTTAAAGACAACTCATCATTGTTGAATATCTTGTTGCAAACTTACATAAAATTTCTGAAATATAATATTTTGGCGACTTTTTTTTCATTTAACAACATTTTAGGTTTACAGATACAAGATTCTGGGGGGAAAAACATTTAAAGGTAAAAAAGTAAAAAGGTAAAAAGGTAAAAAAGGGCTACGCCTTTGCGCTTTATTTCGCTTTTATTGTGCTTATATATAATAAGGTGGAAAGGAGACTAATACTTTTACGCTTTTTAAAATAAGCTATTACGCTTTGAAAAAAGAGAAGGAGAAAGGAGAGAAGGAGAGAAAGGAGAGAAAGGAGATTGAGATAGGAGATTGAGAAAAATAATCAAAATAAATAAAAACAAGAAAGGAAAAAAGACGATGAAAAAATTAAAATTGTTTGCCTACATGTTAGGCCTTGTGTTGGCAGGTGCCACTCTGCAATCGTGCGGTGACGATGACGACAGCTATTTTATATGCAACAATTATCCCGGTGCTGCCAACGCGCTCGTGACCGTTAAGCCACAAGACGAAGGCAAGACGGTAGTGCTGCAACTCGACGATAACACCACCCTCACACCAATCAACATGTCGCAGTCGCCCTTCGGCAACAAAGAGGTGCGCGCTCTGTGCAACATACGTTTGACGGAACAACAGACCGACAAGCGCAACATGAAGGTTTACGTCAACTGGATTGACAGCATCCTGACCAAGCGCATGGCTCCAGACCTGGGACAGGCAGAGAACGTGAAGGCTTACGGCAACGACCCTGTTGAGATCATGCGCGACTGGACTACGGTAGCTGAGGACGGCTACCTCACCCTACGTTTCCTCACACGTTGGGGCGACAAACAACCGCATCTTGTGAACCTGGTGGCCGACAACAGCGCCAACCCCTACGAGCTGACGTTCCACCACAAAGGCAACACAACAAGCGGACCCAAGGCTTCAGGACTTGTGGCCTTTAAGCTCAGCGACCTGCCCGACACCAATGGCAAGACGGTGGATGTGAAGCTGAAATGGACTTCGTTCAGCGGCGACAAATCGATAACGTTCAAATATTGCACTAACAAGTCGACAGACCTACCAAGCAAAGCTCTTAACAAGATGCTTGAAGACATAAGCAATGAAAAGAACATAAAATAGCTATGGGAAGAGCTTGAAGAGCTTTGAAAAGAGCTTAAAGAGCTATGAAAAGAGCTTGAAGAGCTATTAGAAGAGCTTGAAGAGCTATGAAAAGAGCTTGAAGAGCTATGAGAAGAGCTTGAAGAGCTATGAAAAGAGCTTGAAGAGCTATGAAAAGAGCTTGAAGAGCTATGAGAAGAGCTTGAAGAGCTATGAAAAGAGCTTGAAGAGCTATGAAAAGAGCTTGAAGAGCTATGAGAAGAGCTTGAAGAGCTATGAAAAGAGCTTGAAGAGCTATGAAAAGAGCTTGAAGAGCTATGAGAAGAGCTTGAAGA
>OHAY01001442.1_pt1 | contig 21819 bp, 20 predicted proteins | sample 1577191 | NCBI WGS metagenome assembly OHAY01 (sample SAMEA3541504, study PRJEB24748) | human gut metagenome | biome: human gut; feature: human-associated habitat; material: faeces | place: China | collected 2012 | reverse complement strand
GCTGTGGCCGACGAGGTTGACGGCGCGGCGCGTGCCCCAGCCGTCAAAGAGCGGCCGGTCGTAGGCGATGCCGTAGCGGGCGTGGCTGTGCGCCGCGCTGTGCGCCGCGCCGTAGTCCACGGTCGTGCCGGTGAGCTGCGCGTAGAGCTCACACGCACGGTCCCATGCGCTCGAGATCGGGCCGACGGTGGCCGAATACGTCTCGTAGCCGAGGGAGTTGAGATATGCCGTCAGGCTGCCAGTCGTCATACCCCAGTAGGGCAGCACGCTGTTGAGACCGGCGCGCTCGCCCCAGCCCATCAGGCCGTGCACGAACACGACCGGGTCGCTTTTGCTGCTCGGACAGGTCTGGTCTGCGGCCGCTGCCGGAAGCACACACAGGCTCACGGCCAGTGTGAGTGCCAGCAGCAGACTCAAAAATCGTTTGTTTCGTCTTGTCATTTGCTTACCTCCTAATATCGTGGGTGCGGGTGCCGAAGCTTTTCCGTGTGCGCGGAAAAGCGGGGGCGGCGCGCCGCTGCGTACCTGCGCACCGTCTGGTGTATATATCTGTATGTAATATAAATGAATTACAGTACTGGAATAATGCACACAATTCCGGCGCGGCGAGAGATTTTTTGAACACAAAGCAAATATTGTATAAAATGACAAACCGATTCTGCATTTTTTCCCGTCATCATTCACGAAAATTCATAAATTCTGTATTTGATTTCGGAAAATTCTACGAATTTGGGCATTCTCTTGCAAACTGTATAAAAACCGCTTCCGCACATTGTGAAGATTTGGACAGTTTTGCGCACATTCGTTATAGCACCGCAAGGGGCGATTTGATATAATATAAACGAAAGATACCATGGATAACTTTACAAATGGAGGTAAAGGAATGAGCAAAAAATACCTGTACTATTTCAGCGAAGGAAGTCAGGCATTCGGCGGTGACAAGACCGCGATGCGCAACACACTTGGCGGCAAGGGTTCCGGTCTGGCGGAGATGACAGCAGCCGGTATGCCGGTGCCGCAGGGCTTCACGATCACGACGGAAGCCTGCACGCAGTACTACACGGATGGCCGTCAGATCAATGCGGAGATCCAGGCGGACATCTTTGCGCACGTCAAGGGCCTTGAGGAGATCACCGGCAAGAAGCTCGGCGACGTGGAAAATCCCCTGCTGGTGTCCGTGCGCTCCGGCGCGCGCCAGTCCATGCCCGGCATGATGGACACCATCCTCAACCTCGGTCTGAACGACGCGTCCGTTGAAGGTCTGGCCAAGAAGACCGGCAACCCGCGCTTTGCCTACGACAGCTACCGCCGCTTTGTGCAGATGTTTGCAGACGTCGTCATGGGCGTGTCCAAGAGTCTGTTCGAGGAAGAGATCGACAAGATGAAGGCCGACAAGGGCGTCACGAACGACGTTGATCTGGACGCCGACGATCTCAAGCAGCTCGTCGTCATCTTCAAGAAGATCTACGAGGACAACGAGCACAAGCCCTTCCCGCAGGATCCGAACGAGCAGCTCATCGAGGCCGTCAAGGCCGTGTTCCGCAGCTGGGATAACCCGCGCGCGAACGTCTACCGCAAGATGAACGAGATCCCCTACGAGTGGGGCACTGCCGTCAACGTCCAGCAGATGGCCTTCGGCAACTCCGGCGACCGCTCCGGCACGGGCGTTGCCTTCACGCGTGATCCCGCCACGGGCGAGAAGAAGCTCATGGGTGAGTACCTCATCAATGCGCAGGGCGAGGACGTCGTCGCAGGCGTGCGTACCCCGAGCCCGATCAGCCACCTGCAGGAGCAGATGCCCGAGGTGTATGATGAGTTCGTGGCGATCGCCAACCGCCTTGAGCACTACTTTAAGGATATGCAGGATATGGAGTTCACCATCGAGGATGGCAAGCTCTACATGCTCCAGACCCGCAACGGCAAGCGCACCGCGCAGGCCGCGCTGCAGATCGCGTGCGACCTCGTCGACGAGGGCATGATCTCCGAGCGCGAGGCCGTGCTGCGCGTCGAGCCCAAGCAGCTCGATACGCTGCTGCACCCGCAGTTTGACGCCGAGGCGCTCAAGCGCGCCGACGCCATCGGCAAGGGCCTTGCCGCGTCCCCCGGCTCTGCCTGCGGTCAGGTCGTTTTCTCCGCTGAGGACGCCGAGGAAGCCGTCAAGAACAAGACCATGCCGAAGGTCGTGCTCGTCCGTCTCGAGACCAGCCCCGAGGACATCGTGGGCATGCAGGTCTCTCAGGGCATCCTGACCGTGCGCGGCGGCATGACCAGCCACGCGGCCGTCGTCGCCCGCGGCATGGGCACCTGCTGCGTCTCCGGCTGCGGCAATGACAACAACGTCCGCATCAGCTACGCCGACAAGTTCTTTGAGATCAACGGCCACAAGTTCACCGAGGGTGACTGGATCTCCCTCGACGGCAGCACCGGCAACATCTACGCCGGACAGATCCCGACCGTCGCCGCTACCGGCAACAAGAACTTCAACCGCCTCATGGGCTGGGCTGACGCAGCCCGCCGCCTGAACGTCGAGGCCAACGCCGACAACCCGCGCGATGCGCAGCAGGCGGTCGATCTCGGCGCCGAGGGCATCGGCCTGTGCCGCACCGAACATATGTTCTTCGCCGAGGACCGCATCAAGGCCGTCCGCGAGATGATCTGCGCCCGTACCGTCGAGGAGCGCAAGGTTGCGCTGGCGAAGGTCGAGCCGTTCCAGCAGAGCGATTTTGAGGCCATGTACCGCATCATGGGCGACCGCCCGATGACGATCCGTTACCTCGATCCCCCGCTGCACGAGTTCCTGCCCACCCAGAAGGCGGACATCGAGGAGCTGGCGCAGGAGATGGGCATGACGGCTGAAGAGCTGCAGGACGTCGTTGTGTCCCTGCACGAGTTCAACCCCATGATGGGTCACCGCGGCTGCCGTCTGTCAGTCACCTATCCGGAGATCGCCGAGATGCAGACCAACGCCGTCATCAAGGCTGCCCTCAAGGTCAGCGCGGAGACCGGCAAGATGATCACGCCCTACATCATGATCCCGCTGGTCGGCGAGCGCAAGGAGCTCAAGTTCGTGCGTGACATCGTCGTCCGCACGGCGGATGCGCTGATCAAGGAGGCCGGTGTGGACATGAAGTATCACGTCGGCACCATGATCGAGATCCCGCGCGCCGCGCTCACGGCCGACGAGATCGCCAAGGAAGCGGACTTCTTCAGCTTCGGCACCAACGACCTGACGCAGATGACCTTCGGCTTCAGCCGTGACGACGCTGCAAAGTTCCTCGGCAGCTACTACGACACCAAGATCTACGAGAGCGACCCGTTCCAGCATCTGGACATCAACGGCGTCGGCAAGCTCGTGGAGATGGCCTGCAAGCTCGGCCGTCAGACGAATCCGGAGCTCGAGCTCGGCATCTGCGGCGAGCACGGCGGCGATCCGTCCTCCGTCGAGTTCTGCCACAAGGTCGGCCTGGACTACGTGTCCTGCTCGCCGTTCCGCGTGCCGATCGCCCGTCTGGCCGCGGCACAGGCTGCGATCCGCGAGGAGACCTGATCCCCGACGCAGCCGTGCGTGGGATGATCGCTCAATGACAAACCCCGGGCACACAGGTTTTCAGCTGTGTGCCCGGGGTTTGCATTTCCATATGTTTGACAGACCATGTCTGGCTGCGTATAATGATTCTAAATTGATTGCACGTAGCATAATCAATTGCGCGACAGGGGGAAGCGGATATGCCCGTGACGAAAAAGAAATGTTTTCATCCATATACGCGGGCCACGGTCAATCAGGTCGAGCGCTGGCTTTCTGCCATGGCGGAGCAGGGGCGGACGCTTTGCGAGCTGCGCCGGTGGCAGTTCATTTTTCGAAAATCAGCCCCCGCGCACAAGGAATTTTTCCTGTTTTGGAGTGTGGACGGACGTCGCTATGACTATGCCTTCAATGATTATTTCCACGCAGAGCAGCGATATCGCAAGTCGGGCTCGAAGATCGTGTCAAAGAGTATTTCGGCCTTTGAAGCTGCCCCTGAGAAAATGGATGCTGCATATGCGCGCGTAAAGGATGAGCGCAATGCCTTCTTCCAGCACTTCCATGTGCAGCTGTTGATCGCGGCACTGCTTCTTGCAGCGGCCGAATTTCTGCTCTATTCTGTGCTTGAAGCAGTGGACACAGCGATGTTTGCATTCCTCGCATCTGTTTTTCTTGCGGCTGCGCTGTATTATCTTGTGAGTGTTCTTATGCTGCGAAACGCACGCAAAGCGTATAAAGCGTATGTACGGAGGCGAACATGAAACAAACACCACAGATCCGGCTGGTTTTTACGCTCACAAGGCGCGACCGTGCAGATTTTGACCGGGATGCGGTCACGCGTGGCCTTGGCATTTTGCCCACGAGATCATGCCCGCCGACGCCCGGAAAAGGGAAGGTGCAGCACTGCGGTAAGGAGATTCGTGAGCCGGATGAGCAGGTGCTGCCCGGCTTTACAGTTCTCCCGGCGGAAGCGCCGCCTTACCCGACGCTGCGGCACGCATACTGGAGCGCAGAACTGCCGAAAATGGACTGCCGAGCTTTGGATGAGCCGCTGCAGCAGCTTGAGCAAATGCTGTGCGGGAAAGAGGCGGAAGTTCGTCGCTTATGTGAGGAATACAATCTGTATGCCGATCTGACTGTGCGGGTGTTTGCGGCATCCAACGATCTGCCGGAGCTGGTCCTTCCGGACGGCAGCGTCGCATTTTGGGCGTCCGTGGGAGCGGCAGTCAGCTTTGACTTTTATCTTGATTAACAACCCCCCGCACCGTTCGGAAAACCGAACGGTGCGGGGGGTCTTATATGCGGGGATATCCCGCGTTATACGATCACGGTCAGCAGCATCTTAAAGCGTGTCTGCCCATAGACCGCGTGCAGCACGTGCGCCGGCATGACGATGCTCTCCCCGGCGGAGACGAGGTGCGCCTCGCCGTCGATGGTGAAGCGGCCCGTGCCGTCGAGCACGGTGACGAGCGCGTCGCCGTCGGCAGTGTGCGTGCTGATCTCCTCGTCCTGCTCGAAGGCGAAGAGCGTCATGCTCAGGGCGCGGTTTTGCGCGAGCGTCTTGCTCACGATCTGCCCCTGCTGGTATTCGACCTCGTCGCCGAGGCGCAGCACCTGTGCTTTTTCAATGTTTTTCAGACCCATGATCCGATCTCCTTTGTTCTTGACTGTTGAAATTTTACCCGCCGTGCGGCGGTCGTATACGTTCGTTCAGCCGTCGAGACCCGGCACCTGCGGCAGGGATGCAAAGCTCTCGGCAAGCTGTGCGTCGGTGGGGATGAAGTCGCTCATTTCGCCGTTGTGGAACTTCTCATAGGCGGCCATGTCGAAGTAGCCGGTGCCGGTCAGACCGAAGACGATGGTCTTGGCCTCGCCGGTCTCGCGGCATTTGACGGCCTCGTCGATGGCGACGCGGATGGCGTGGCTGGACTCCGGCGCGGGCAGGATGCCTTCAATGCGCGCGAACTGCTCGGCCGCCTCGAACACCTTTGTCTGCTCGACGGCGCGGGCCTCCATGTAGCCATCGTGGTACAGCTGCGAGAGAATAGAGCTCATGCCGTGGTAGCGCAGGCCGCCGGCGTGGTTCGGCGAGGGGATGAAGCCGCTGCCGAGCGTGTACATCTTGGCCAGCGGGCAGACCTTACCGGTGTCGCAGAAGTCGTAGGCGAACCTGCCGCGCGTGAGGCTCGGGCAGGAGGCGGGCTCGACGGCGATGAGCCGATAGTCGCGCTCACCGCGCAGCTTCTCGCCCATGAACGGGGAGATGAGACCGCCGAGGTTGCTGCCGCCGCCGGCGCAGCCGATAATAATATCCGGCACGACGCCGTATTTGTCAAGGGCCGTTTTCGTCTCCAGACCGATGACCGACTGGTGCAGCAGCACCTGATTGAGCACGCTGCCGAGCACGTAGCGGTAGCCGGGGGTCGAGGTGGCGACCTCGACGGCCTCGCTGATCGCGCAGCCGAGCGAGCCGGTCGTGCCGGGGTGCTCGGCGAGGATGCGCCGGCCGATCTCCGTCTCCGTGGACGGGCTCGGCGTCACGGACGCGCCGTAGGTGCGCATCACCTCGCGGCGGAAGGGCTTTTGCTCATACGAGCACTTGACCATGTAGACCTTGCAGTCGAGCCCGAGGTAGGCGCAAGCCATCGACAGCGCCGTGCCCCACTGACCGGCGCCGGTCTCGGTCGTGACGCCGCGCAGCCCCTGCTGCTTGGCATAGTACGCCTGCGCGATGGCGGAGTTGAGCTTGTGCGAGCCGGAGGTGTTGTTGCCCTCGAACTTGTAGTAGATTTTCGCCGGGGTCTGCAGCTGCTTTTCCAGACAGTAGGCGCGCACGAGCGGCGACGGGCGGTACATCTTATAAAAGTCACGGATCTCGTCCGGGATGGAGATCTCGCGGTCGTCGTTGTCAAGCTCCTGACGGATGAGCTCGTCGCAGAATACGGGGCGCAGATCGTCGAACGCCATCGGCGCGCCGGTGGCGGGATTGCGCAGCGGCGCGGGCTTGACCTTCATGTCCGCGCGGACGTTATACCATGTGCGCGGCATTTCGTCTTCATTCAGGTAGATTTTGTAGGGGATGTTTTCATTTGCCATGATGTCTGCTCCTTTCGGCGGGGCCTTTCCGGGCAAGAAAAAACGACCCTTGTCCATGAAAGACCAATACGGAATTGATCTTTGGGACAAAAGTCGGAAAACTTCTGCGGTGCCACCCAAATTGGCGCAATGCGCCCACTCAGCGACGTGCCATCACACGCCTTTCCTTGGTAACGGGGGAAAAGCCCGTCGGACTTTACCGCCTCACGGCGTCTCGTCCGCCCTCTGCAGTCCATTCGGCAAGGTCGTCTCTGCTGCACTCGCACCGGCCGGCAGCTCTCTGGGAAAGACGCAAACCCTCGCTTACTTCTCTGCTTCTGTGGTTTGCTGCTTTGAACTTGGCGCAAGCATACGCCCAAATATCATCGCTTGTCAAGCGGGCAAATGCACTTTTTTCGCTTTCCACAAACGCGGTACGCCGCATGGCGGATTCATTAGCTATTTAAACACAAAAAGAAGAAAGGCGCTTGTAAATTCAGGTATAACTCACACTTTACATTCGCAAAACGGCGGCATATACTGAAACCATCCCGGAGTGGGTTCGGGTCCGGCAAACAGAGAATGGAGGGATCACCATGGCGGAAAACAAGACATTATGTATTGCCTGTAAGTACAAATTCCATGATCGGGATCTGCAGCCGTGCGCAGACTGCCTGCGCAGCACACAGCTGGCGCAGCAGGGCATCGACCGGTATCAGCGGGCTGCGCAGCCGCAGCAGGCATCGCCCGCTTCGGAGACGCGCAAGGCGCATCCGGCGGCCAGAACGCTGTGCTTTGCCTGTAAGTATATGTACTGCGACTGGGACGCCGAGCCGTGCCTGACGTGCCTGCGCCACACGCTGGCGGAGGCGGGGCAGGCGGACGCCTTCGAGCAGGATCAGACGGAAAAAGACAGGCTTTTATGAATTTCGCTAAATATATCGATTAAGAAAACAAATAGTTTGGCGGTTATCGCCGTTGATTTTTGCGTGCGATTTCCCCTATAATAAGAGCGTGCAAGGGAGCACATCTTCGAACAGAAGTTGTGCTCCCTTGCGTTTTTTTATTTCCTTCGCCCACAAAAAACGGAAAAAACACAAAAAACGGAACTGGACCCACCGGGCGGGCGAACATTCAGATAGGAGGATATGAACATGAAACTGAAACGATTGACTGCATTGCTTCTCTCTGTCATGCTGGTGCTCTCGCTGGCAGCGTGCGGAGGCGGAAAAGACGCCAAAGATGATTCTGCCGACGGCGATTTGTCGGGCAAAGAGATCATCATCGGCAATATCACCCCGGTGACCGGCGCACAGGCGGCCTACGGCCTGGCCATCACGAACTCTATCCAGATGGCGATCGACGAGATCAACGCCGACGGCGGCATCCTCGGCGCGACCGTGAAGCTCTCCACTAAGGACGATCAGGGCACGCCGGCAGAAGCGGTTTCCGGCTTCAACTCGCTGCTCAGCGAGGGCGCGGCGGCCATCATCGGCGCAACGCTCTCGAGCTGCACGTCCGCGATCACGAGTCTGGCCGACGATGAGGGCATCGTGCTCGTCACGCCGAGCTCCACGGCAGATTCCATCACCACCACGGACGACTACGTGTTCCGTTCCTGCTTCAAGGACAGCTTCCAGGGCGAGATGGTCGCGGCCTACGCCAAGGATCAGGGCTGGACAAAAGCCGCGGTCCTGTACGCGACCGGCGACACCTATTCCTCCGGCCTGCACGACTCGTTCGTGAAGGCGGCCGAGAAATACGGCATCGAGATCGTCTGCGAGCAGTCCTCGTCCGACACCGGCGCCGTGGACTTCTCCTCGCAGCTGGCGACCATCGCCGCTTCCGGCGCGGATATGCTCTTTGCCCCGTATTACTACGACGCGGTCGGCCCGAAAATCATCCCGCAGGCCCGTGAGGCCGGCTTCAAGGGCGCGATCATGGGCTGCGACGGCTTTGACGGCACGCAGGACTACACCACCGGCGACCTGAGCGCTTATGAGAATGTCTACTTCACCAACCACTACTCCCCGGAGGACAGCTCCGAGATCGTGCAGTCCTACGTCAAGAACTACACGGAAAAGTACGGCTCGGAATCCATGAACGCCCTCGGCGCGCTGGCGTATGACGCCATGTATATGGTCAAGCAGGCCATTGAGAAGGCCGGGAGCATCGATCACGAGGCCATCCGAGACGCGATGAGCGGCATGCACTATGTCGGCGTCACCGGCGACATGACCCTTGACGAGACCGGCACACCGGAAAAGAGCGTGGCCATCCTGACCTTCACGCCCTCCGACGGCAAGCTCGTGCAGAAGTTCGTCAAGACGCAGAGCTGACCCGACCCCGGCGATACAGCCGGGACCGGACGCGATCCAAAGCAATGACCTTTGCGCGAAAGCGCCGACCGGCGCTTTCGCGCACGAATATTCCGGCGCGGCTGACCTGCGCAAAAACCGAAAGGCAGGGAGAGAATATGACTGACTTTTTACAGCAACTCATCATCGGGCTACGCCTCGGCAGCGTCTATGCGCTCGTGGCGCTCGGCTATACGATGGTTTACGGCATTATCCGACTCATCAACTTTGCGCACGGCGACTTCATCATGGTCGGCGGCTATACGCTGTATTTCACCGTGCCGATCCTGCTGCACAGCATGGGGCTGCCGGCGTGGACGGGGGTGCTTGCGGCGATTGTGATCTGCGCGCTCGTGGGCGTTGTGGTCGAACTGGTGGCCTACCGGCCCGTGCGGCGCAAGGGCACGAGCATGTCGGCGCTCATCACGGCAATCGCCATGAGCCTGCTGCTGGAAAACCTCGCGCAGGCCATCCCGGCCATGGGACCGAACCCGCGCGTGATCTCCGACGAGATCTTCAGCACGGCACCGATCTCCATCGGCGGCGTGTCGGTAAATATGGCGGCCGTCGTCACGATCATCATCGCAGCCATCGTTATGGCGGCGCTGCAGCTGTTTGTGCAGAAGACGAAGCTCGGCCGCGCCATGCGCGCCGTGTCCGAGAACAAGGAGGCGTCCACACTTGTGGGCATCAATGTCAACCGCACGATCGTGACGACGTTTGCCATCGGCTCGGGGCTTGCGGCAGTTGCGGCGCTGATGTACTGCGCGCAGTATCACACCGTGACGACGACGATGGGGTCCATGCTGGGCCTCAAGGCGTTCGTTGCAGCTGTCATGGGCGGCATCGGCCTGATCCCGGGCGCCATGCTCGGCGGCATCGTCGTCGGCATCATCGAGGCGCTCGTGACGGCATACATCAGCTCGTCGCTGGCAAATGCCGTGGTGTTTTTGATCCTGATCGTGATGCTGCTGGTCAAGCCGGCCGGCATCCTCGGAAAGAATGTAGGTGAGAAGGTATGAATACGCTGCAAAAAAAGAAACTGCGCGGCACCGGCGTCAACTGCGGCCTGATCGTGCTGCTCTTTGCCGTGGTGCTGCTGCTCGGTCAGGTGCTCCCGGACAATACCTATCGCCGCGTGCTGGTGCCGATCATCTGGCAGATGTGTATCTTCATCCTGCTCGGCACGTCGCTCAACCTCACGCTCGGCTACCTGGGCCAGCTCACGCTCGGCCACATGGGTTTTGCGGGCATCGGCGCGTATACTGCCGCGCTGAGCTCGCTCGCGCTTGAGCGCGCGGGCGTGTTCGAGGCGTCCAAGGCGGCGCCCGGCCAGCTCATTCTGGTCGTGCTCGGCTGCTGTCTGCTCGGCGCCATTTTCGCAGGGCTGCTCGGACTGCTCGTGGGCATTCCGGCGCTGCGTCTGCGCGGCGACTATCTGGCCATCGTGACGCTCGGCTTCGGCCTCATCGTCGAAAACGTCATCGCAAACCTGCCCTTTGCCGGCGGTGACGGTCTGGCGAGCGGCACGGCCAGCTCCTCGCTCTATGCCAACGGCCTCGGGCTGTCGACCTCGCTGCAGGCAAAGTATGTGTGGCTCGTGCTGGGCATCACCGTTTTGTGCATCGCGCTCATGTGCATGTTCATCCGCTCGAAATACGGCCGCGCCATTGAGGCCATCCGCGATGATGAGATCGCGGCGGCGGCCTCCGGCGTGAACACGACGTACTATAAGATCCTTACGTTCGTTATCTCGGCATTCTTTGCGGGGCTTGCCGGCGGACTGTATGCCACATGCTTTTCCTCGCTCACGACGGCAAGCTTTACGTTCACCAGCGCCTCGATCTGGAATTCGACCTTCATCGTCGTCATCGTGGTGCTTGGCGGCATGGGCTCCATGACCGGCTCGGTGCTGGCGGCCGTCGCGATGTATCTGCTCAACTATGAGATCAAAAACGGCGCATGGGTGTCGGCGCTGCCGGGCTTTGTGCAGTCGCTGTTTCAGTTCCCGATGCTGATCTATGCGCTCGTGCTGCTGGTCGTCATCATTTTCCGTCCAAGAGGCATTCTGGGCACATATGAATTTTCACTCGACCGGCTGCTGTTCGACGGCCGTCTGGCCGGGAAGAAAAAGGCCAAGGCCAGGAAGGGAGGCGCCGACGCATGACCGATACCAGACCCGTTGTGCTCAAAGCGGAGCACCTCGGCATTACGTTCGGCGGCCTGAAGGCCGTGTCGGACTTCAACATGGAGATCCATGAGGGCGAGCTCATGGGACTCATCGGTCCGAACGGTGCCGGCAAGACCACGGTCTTTAACCTGCTCACCGGTGTGTATGTGCCGACGGAGGGGGCATTCTACCTCTGCGGGCAGAAGCTCAACGGCAAGCAGACCTATCAGGTCGTAGAGGCCGGCATTGCCCGCACGTTTCAGAACATCCGCCTGTTCAAGGCCATGACGGTGCTCGACAACGTGAAGATCGCCTTCACGAAGGACATCCATTACAACCTTGCCGACAGCCTTCTGCGCACGAAAAAGTACTGGAACACGGAGCAGGAACTGACCGACAAGGCCATGGAATACCTGCGCATCGTCCATCTGGACGACAAGGCCGGACAGCTCGCGTCCAGCCTGCCCTACGGCCAGCAGCGCAAGCTGGAGATCGCCCGCGCGCTGGCAACGAACATGAAGCTGCTGCTGCTCGACGAGCCGGCAGCCGGCATGAACCCGACCGAGACGGCGGAGCTGCTCTCGTGCATCAATACCATCCGCGATACGTTCCATGTGGCCATTCTGCTCATTGAGCACGATATGAGCCTGGTCATGCGCGTCTGTGAGCGCATTCAGGTCATCAACTTCGGCCAGACGATCGCCGCCGGGCTCCCGGAGGAGATCGCGAGCAACCAGGAGGTCATCGAGGCGTATCTCGGCGAAGAGGAGGCGGACGACGATGCTGAAGATTGAAGATCTGGAGGTGTCCTACGGCGCTGTGCAGGCGCTGCGCGGCATCAGTATGGAGGTCAATGACGGCGAGATCGTCTCGCTCATCGGCGCCAACGGCGCCGGCAAGACCACCACGCTGCACGCCATCACCGGGCTCGTGCCCATCAAGAGCGGCTCCGTGATCTACGACGGACACGACCTGCGCAAGACGGATCCCAGCCGCATCGTCACCATGGGTCTTGCGCACGTGCCGGAGGGCCGGCAGGTGTTCACGCGCATGACCGTTGCGGAGAACCTTGCCATGGGCGCGTATTTCCGCAAGGACAAAAAGGCGATCGCGGACGATCTCGAGCGGGTCTATGCCCGCTTCCCGCGTCTGAAGGAGCGCGCAAAGCAGCTCGCGGGCACGCTCTCCGGCGGCGAGCAGCAGATGCTGGCCATGGGCCGCGCGATCATGAGCGCACCGAAGCTCATCGTCATGGACGAGCCGTCCATGGGCCTGTCGCCCGTGCTTGTGCAGGAGGTGTTTTCCATCATCGGCACGATGCATGAGCTGGGCATCACGATCCTGCTCGTGGAGCAGAATGCGAAGATGGCGCTCGCCATCGCCGACCGTGCCTATGTGCTCGAAAACGGACGCATCACCATGTCCGGCAGCGCACGCGATCTGCTGCACGACGACAAGGTCCGGAAGGCCTATCTCGGCGCGTGAATGCAAACAAGCATCATCAGGCGGAGCCGTTTTTCGGCTCCGCCTGATTTCGTTTTGAAGCGGCGTCTTGCGCGTGGACTGCGTCTGCGCAAGATGCCGCTTTTGCGGTTCTGCGGTAGAGACAACTTCGCGCGACACATAGATTTTGCGGTAATTATGTCGCAAAACGTGTCAATTGTGCATGTGACCTTACATTTGTACTTGCGAAATGGTATCAATAGGATTGGAACAAATACTTGCTGCTACTTGCTGCGTTGATGTGAGTCTTGGATGCCATGTACGCAGCACGCAGCGAAATGCGCAAAATCACGAGAAAAAATGTAGGGAGGAGACCATATGAGAAAACGACGTTTGAGCTTTGTGCTCGCGGTGCTGATGATTGTCTGCTTATTTCCGGTTCAACAGGCGAGCGCTTATTCCGATGCATATTCGTTGCCCAGTCTGACAGGCAATCAGGCAGTCGATACTGCTAACATTGCAAAGTCACAGCTCGGGTATACATATGATGGCGGTACTGTTTATGGCGCATGGTGGAATGGTGTAACTAATTGGGGTGTTGATTATACGCAGGCGGGCTGGTGTGCTATTTTTGTATGTTGGTGTGCCAATAAAGCTGGTGCTGGACTTGGCATTGCCTATGACAAGAATGGTGCTTCGCCCGGGTATCTTTTTGACTGGCTTAAGAATAACGCCCGTTATGATACATCTTTTTCAACAGCGCCTCAGGCTGGCGATTTTATTTTCTTTGGCAACAGTAGCGGCGGTGTTGAACATGTGGCAGTTGTTACAGGGTACGATGCGTCCGCTGGCCGTGTTTATTTGGTAGGTGGTAATCAGGGAAATGGCGTTGGTGCAGTCACTAGCAGTTCATGCAGATGGGCGAGTGGAAGCACATGGGGATCGCAATATATTCTTGGTTATGGCCGGCCAAATTATGGCGGCGGAACAGTGACGCCAGATCCGGGCCTGTCCGTGAAAGAAACGATCACCTGCAAGCGTACGATCAAGCTCCCGGAGCGCGTGGTCAATCTGTATAGCAATCCGACAGATACGACACGCTTTACATATTTTAGTGATGGCCCGACTGCGTATTCGTCTCGCTATGCCATTATGAGTGACGGCAGCATTATGTATGAAGTTGGTGCAAATCATCAGGGACAGGATATGAAGCTGTGGCTGCAATATGCAAGTGACATGACCGTCACAAAGGAGCATACTTACGGCAGTACGCAATACGAATCTGCGCATCCGCACCGTGGTTATCGGGTATGTGAGTGCGGAGACAAAACTTATACCGGGGAAACAACAACCAGAGACGACTGCAGTGAATGCGGTGGGGAAGTGAAATATGCTGTGGAAGGCGGCTATCTCACGTTCGATAAAAAGACAGGAACCGTTACCGATTGCGATCCGTCCGTTACCAAAGCCAATATTCCGCATACAATCAAAGGTGCGACCGTGACGTGCATTGGCAATGGCGCTTTCGGTTGGTGTAAATCTTTGACCGGTGTGACGATTCCGGACAGCGTGACGAGCATTGGCGGTAGTGCTTTCTATGGCTGCACATCTCTGACCAGCGTGACGATCCCGGACAGTGTGACGAGCATTGGCGGTAGTGCTTTCGGTAATTGCAAATCTCTGACAAACATGACGATCCCGGACAGCGTGACGCTCATTGGCAATGGTGCTTTCCTGGGTTGCACATCTCTGACCAGCGTGACGATCCCGGACAGCGTGACGAGCATTGGAGAGCAGGCTTTCTCTGAATGCACATCTCTGACCAGTGTGACGATCCCGGACAGCGTGACGAGCATTGGCGATGGTGCTTTCGCTTCGTGTACATCTTTGACCGGTATATGGGTCGCTGAGGGCAACAACGATTACTCCAGCGATGCGTCCGGTGTTCTGTTCAACAAAGATAAGATAACTTTGGTGCAATGTCCGGGTACTTTTAGAGAATATACGATCCCGGACAGCGTGACGAGCATTGGAGAGCAGGCTTTCATGGGTTGCTCATCTCTGACCAGCGTGACGATCCCGGACAGCGTGACGAGCATTCACTGGGGTGCTTTCTATGATTGCACATCTCTGACCAGTGTGACGATCCCGGACAGCGTGACGAGCATTGGTGCTTGGGCTTTCCGTGACTGCACATCTCTGACCGATGTGTACTATGCCGGGAGCGAGGCGCAATGGAAAGCGATCTCTATTTCTTCCAATGGGAATGATGACCTTTTGACCGCCAACATCCATTACAATTATGTTTCCCATACCCACAGCTACAAGGATGTTGTGACCGCGCCGACCTGCACGGAAAAGGGCTACACGACCCACACTTGCTCCTGCGGCGACAGCTACGTGGACACTTATACCGACGCACTCGGCCACGCATGGGACAACGGCAAAGTGACGAAGGAGCCGACGGAAACCGAGACCGGTGTGAAGACCTTCACCTGCACCCGCTGCGGCGAGACCAGGACGGAGACTATGCCGGTGATTCCGCATGTGCACAGCTACAAGGCAGTCGTCACCGCGCCGACGTGCACGGCCAAGGGCTACACGACCCACACCTGCGCCTGCGGCGAGAGTTACGTGGACACTTACGTGGACGCGCTTGGCCACAGCTGGGACAGCGGCAAAGTGACGAAACCTGCAACTGAGACCGAAGACGGCGTCAAGACCTACACTTGCACCCGCTGCGGCGAGACGAAGACGGAGTCTATCCCGGCCGTCAGCGTTGACGTGACGCAGATGTTCACCGACGTGACGAAAAACTGGGCGTATCCCGGCATCCAGTACTGCGTGACGCACGGCATCATGGGCGGCATGGGCGACGGCACGTTTGCCCCGACCGGCACGACGACGCGCGCGCAGATCGTGCAGATCCTCTATAACCTCGAGGGCACACCGGCGGTGAGCGGCACGACACCGTTTACCGACCTGACCGCGAACTGGTACAAGCCAGCCATCCTCTGGGCATACCAGAACAATGTGGTCGCGGGCACATCGCCGACCACGTTCGACCCGGATCAGCCCGTCACGCGCGAGCAGATCGCGGTCATCCTCACGCAGTACATGTTCCATGTCCTCAAGATGGAGCGCACGTGGACGCCCGCCGATCTGAGCACGTTCCCGGACGGCGCGCAGGTGAGCAGCTGGGCGAAGGAGGCCATGCAGGATGCGGTCGCGCTCGGCCTCATCAACGGCACCAAGACGCCTGACGGCTTGGTCTACCTCGACCCGCAGGGCAGCGCCGCCCGCCAGCAGGTCGCAACGATCCTGATGAACTTCTGCCAGAACGTGAAGAAGTAATCACCGTTGCGCAAGACGGAATAACCGCAGCAAAAAGCACCCCCTCGGGCTCTGCCCGAGGGGGTGCTTGACATTGCCGGAAGCTCCTCCGGGGGTTTCCGGCATAAGACTTGCAGCTTGCTGCGTGCGGCGCGTCAGCCCTCGCCGGGCAGAAGCTTGCCGTGCCGCCGCAGCACCAGAAATGCGATCACGCAGATGATGACCGACAGCAGCGAGCCCGCCGCTGTTGCCAGTCCCATGGGCAGCAGCGTCGCGGGGAAGTACCTGCTCGTCAGGTATGCGCCCGGTACGCGCACGAGCACCACCGCCGCGATGTTGTGCACGAACGACAGCTCCGAGCGGCCGATGGCGCAGAAATATCCGCTGAAGCAAAAGTGCACGCCGGCAAAGCAGCAGTCGAGGATATACCCGCGCAGATACGGCCCGCCCGCCGCGACGACGGCCGCGTCATGCGTGAAGAGCGCGACGACCGGTTCGGCGACGAACTGGATGACGACCGAGATGAGCACGCCGAAGCCGAACGCGACGGCGATGGCATACCACAGCGTTTGCAGCGCGCGGCGGGGCTTGCCCGCGCCGATGTTCTGCGCGCCGAGCGCCGACACCGTCGAGAGCATGGACGACGGCACGAGGAACAGAAAGCTGATGATCTTCTCCACGATGCCGACGGCGGCTGCGTCCGTGAGGCCGCGGCGGTTGGCGATGACGGTGATGAACAAAAACGCGATCTGGATCAGTCCGTCCTGCAGCGCGATCGGCACGCCGATGCGAAGAATGCGCCCCATGACCGCCCGCTGCGGGCGAAAATCGTCCCGCGTGAGGGCAATGCCGCCGCGCGCGCCGCGCATGACCGCGAGCGACACCGCCACGCTGACCGCCTGCGCCAGCGTTGTGCCGAGTGCCGCGCCCGCCGGGCCCATGTGCAGCGCGCCGATGAACAGGTAATCGAGTGCGATGTTCACCGCGCACGCGACGGCGATGAAGTACATCGGGCGTTTGGAATCACCGAGGCCGCGAAAGACGGACGCGATGATGTTGTACGCCGTGATCAGCGGCACGCCGAGAAAACAGATGCGCAGATACGCGACCGTGCCGGACACGGCCTCGGCCGGGGTGGACATGACCGCCGCGATCGGCCGTGCCAGCGCGAGCAGCAGCCCCGTGACCGCAACGCTCAGCACCAGAAACAGCGTCATCGTGTTGCCGGTATAGCGCGCGGCGCTCTTCTGGTCGCGCGCGCCGACGGCCTGCCCGATCGTGACCGTCGCACCCATGGCGAGGCCGACGATCATGAGCGTGAGCATGTGCATGACCTGACTGCCGACGGATACCGCCGTCGTGCCGGACGCGTCGGCGTATTGGCCGATGATGAACAGGTCGGCCATGCCGTAGAGCGTCTGCAAAAAGTACGAAAACAGGTATGGCAGCGAAAAGCGCACGATGTTGCCGAAGACGCTGCCGGTCGTGAGGTTTTTCTCCATGGTGCTTGCCCTCCCGACGAAACGTCAGAACGTCAGGCGCATCTGATACCACACGACGCCGCCGTGGGTGGAGGCCGACACGCCCTCACTCACGAAGCCGAACTTCGCATAGTAGTGCACGAGCCGGTCCTTGCATGTGAGCACAAGGCCGCGCCGCCCCTGCGCGCGGGCGTCGGCAATGGCGCGCTCGAGAAGCTGTCCCGCATAGCCGTGCCGCCGGTAGTCGGGCAGTGTGTTCACGCCGAAGATCATCTGCCACGCGCCGTGCGCGTCGTGCAGGGATGCATCGGCATAGAGATCGTCCGTGAGGTCGGCGCGGTCGGTGACCATGCCGTCGACGAACGCGATGAGCGCGCCGCCGTCAAACATCAGCCAGAAGTGGTCGCCATAGTGCGCCAGCCGGTCAGCGAGTTCTTCCCGTGTCGCGGCCTCCGCCGCCGGGAAGCACGCTGCCTCCACCGCCGCCACGGCGTCGAGATCGGCGAGGGTCGCCGTGCGAATGATTTGATCCATCGTTATGCCTCCGTTTCGTCCAGCAGCAGCGCGGTCAGCTCCGCCACCGTGCGGCAGTAGTGCGGGCTGATGCGCTGCATGGTTTCGATGATGTGCGGCACGGTGTGTGTCCATCCGGCCGCGATAAAGTCCACGCCCGCGCGGTCGGCCATGTCCTTGCCGGGCTTGAGGTCGTCGATGACGACGAGCTGCTCCGGCCGCAGGCCGAGCTCGTGCTCGATCTGGTAAACGGGCCACGGCGCGGGCTTGCGCCGCTCCGGGTCGTCGTCCCAGCCGTAGATGAGCTCCGGCGTGGGCAGATCGTGCGCGCGGTAGTCGCGCAGGATCGTCTCCGGCACGGAGTGGCTCACGACGCAGATGTGCCCGCCCGCAGCATGATACCGCTGCAGCAGCTCGCGCATACCGGGGAAGGTGTCCGGCACGTGCGTGCGCGCGCTCTCCAGCCACGTGCGGTACTGAAAGTCCATCTCGCTGTCGGAAAAATGCAGAATGTCGCTGCACAGCGCGCCGAAGCCGGGCTCGAACGAGTAGGAAAAAAAGTCGTCGAGCGTCATGTGCACGTCCGGCCGCAGCGTTCTGAGCGTCTGCACGAAGGCAGGGTAATTGACGGACGCGGTGCTGTTGACGACCGTGTCGTCATGGTCGAGCACCAGACATTGGTAGCGCATGGGCGACGCCTCCTTCGGGTTGAAATATGGATGCATTTTATCACACGGCGCGCGAAAATGCACGCGTGTGTACGAAAATGCCCGGACGAAGTTTTCCTCCGTCCGGGCCGATGCCTTGTACAGTTTGCTCAGAAGCTGCCGGCGGCCGTGCTTGCGCCCGCGCCCCAGAGCAGCACGCGCAGCACGCCGATGAGCGCGAGGTGCGCGGGATAATAGACGTAAAAGAGCTTGCCCATAGAGCGCCATTTGCCCCGCGTGCCGTCATAGCACCGCAGCAGCGGGATGGCAAGGCACGTGCCGAGCTGCACGAGCGCATAGATCTTATCAATAAAGAAGAAATACACGAGCGCATACACGGCCGACCACACCATGAGCCAGCACATCTGGCGGCGAAAATCGCCCCGCGCCTGTCCCATGAACAGGATCGCCATCGCGGCCACGCAGCTCCAGTCCGACGGGAAGGTGATGGCGCAGATCAGAAACGTCAGCACGAGCTTGACCCAGCCTTTCAGCCGCGCGTCGTCGTGGATGACGAGCAGCATGAGGCCCCACGCGAGCGACCAGACGACGCCCGTCTGGTTGAACGGCCCGGTGGACAGCGGCAAAAACGGGATGCCGAAGCAGAAATCATACGCAAAGTGCGAGATGAACGCGAGCGCGAACAGGCGCACAGCGTACTTTTTCACATCGTGCGTGTAGTGATAGCCCTCGACGACGAAAAACCACATGATCGGCGCCGTCACGCGGCCGAGCAGGTGCAGCAAAAGCACCCACCACGCGGTGCTGTACCCCGGCCAGAGCGTCCACGTGAGGTGGTCGAGCGTCATGGCGAGGATGGCGATGCCCTTGAGCGCGTTGCCGCTCAGGGCCGGTCTGCGGGTCTGGAGCATGGAGGCACCTCCGGAAAACGAGTTTTCTCTTTTTCAGCATAGCAAATCCGCGCCGCTGCGTCAATGCCCGCGGCGCAGAATGAAACCGCCCGCGGCAGCTTTGGCTGCCGCGGGCGGAAATGTCCGGCTGTGTGCGTCAGGTTTCGTCGGTCCCGGCGGTCTCGCCGAGGCCCGCATCGTCCTCCCCGAGGATGCCGAGCTTGCCGATGGCGTGGCGGCAGAGCGCGGCATACGTCTGCTCGCTGATGTCGTGCTCCATCTTGCAGGCGTCCTCCTCGGCGGTCTCAGCGTCCACGCCGAGCTCCATGAGAAACTTGGTCAGCGTGTGGTGCCGGTCGAGCATACGCGAGGCGATGTCCATCCCGCTCGGCGTGAGCGTGATGAGCCCGTCGCGATCCATGGTGATGTAGCCGTTTTCGCGCAGGCGCTTGGTCGTGTAGGTCACGCTCGGCTTCGTGACGCCGAGGTGCTCTGCGATGTCGATCGAGCGAATGTATCCGTGCCTCTGCTGCATCATCAGCATTGCCTCCAGATAGTCCTCCGCGGCTCTGAGTATCTGCATAGCGGTTTTCACCAACCTTTTCGTGAAATCCTTTTTAGGTTAGCACACTTTAACCAAAATTGCAAGAGACGCGGCTTTTTTATATTTTTCTCTTGACATACGATGTTAGATGCGTTAAACTTTGGCATGGTTAAGGAAGTTTAACTTCTGTTAAACGAATGTAACCGATCTTTTTTCATCTAAGGTTAGCACGCTCTAACCGTTTACCAGTGGAGGGATATCTATGATGCCGCTGAATCTCGCCAACGTCGGCGAGGAGACACTGATTCTGAAAGTCGGCGGGAACCCGGAGATCAGAAAGCATTTGGCCGATCTGGGGTTTGTCCCCGGCGGGACGGCTACGGTCGTATCGGCGATCGGCGGGAATCTGATCGTGAAGGTCAAGGAATCCCGCGTTGCCATCAGCGATGAGATGGCACGCAAGATCATGATTTAAGGGAGGAAGTACGATGAAAACGCTGCGAGACGCCAAGATCGGCGAAACGGTCAAGGTCGTGAAGCTGCACGGTGAGGGCGCGATCAAGCGCCGCATCATGGACATGGGCATCACGAAGGGCACGGATGTGTATGTGCGCAAGGTCGCACCGCTCGGTGATCCGGTTGAGGTCACGGTGCGCGGGTACGAACTGAGTCTGCGCAAGGCCGACGCCGAGATGATCGAAGTTCAGGCGTAAACATCTGTAAGCAAAAAATATTTATTACATAAGCTAGGATCCCCCGAAACAGAGGAGAATATCACAAAGGAGCATCCGAATGGAAAAGCAAATCAAGATTGCCCTAGCCGGTAACCCGAACTGCGGCAAGACGACGCTGTTCAATGCGCTGACCGGCTCCAATCAGTTTGTTGGCAACTGGCCGGGCGTCACGGTCGAGAAAAAGGAAGGCCGGCTGAAAAAGCATGACGACGTCGTCATCATGGACCTTCCCGGCATCTACTCCATCACGCCGTCCTCCGCAGCGGGCGAGGATGAGCGCATCGCTCGCGACTACATCCTCACGGGCGAGACGGAATGCGTCGTCAACATCATCGACGCCTCCAACCTCGAGCGCAACCTCTACCTCACCGCACAGCTCATCGAGATGCGCGTGCCGATGCTCGTCGTCGTCAACATGCTCGACGTCGCGAAGCAGCACAAGATCGAAATCCGCCTCAACGAGCTTGAGAAGGCCCTCGGCTGCCCCGTCGTGGGCATCGTCGCCTCCCGCTCCTCGGGCATCAGCGAGCTCAAGGACCGCATCAGCGAGTTCCTCGCCAACCCCGTCGTCCCGCCGATGAAGATCCGCTTCGACGAGCGCATCACCACCTGCATCGACAAGCTCGAGGCCGAGCTCAAGGCGGGCGGCGTCGCCCGTCCGCGCTGGTTCGCCCTCCAGGTGATGGAATCCGCTCCCGGCATCGAGGAAAAGCTCCCCGACGGCATGTTCGAGCGCGCCAAGTCGATCATGGAGCCCGTCTCCGCCGACTTCGACGGCGACCTTGACATCGCCATCGCGGGCGCCCGCTACGAATTCGTCGGCGCGATCGCCGCCGATGCCGTCGTCCGCAAGGGCAAGCCCGGCGAGACGCTCACGGACAGGATCGACCGCATCGTGCTCAACCGCTGGCTCGGCCTGCCGATCTTCCTCTTCGTGATGTACCTGATGTTCCTCTTCACGCAGAATCTCGGGGCGGCCTTCATCGACTTCTTCGACATTCTCGTGGGCGGCGTCCTCGTCGACGGCTTCGGCGCCCTGCTCGAAACCCTCGGCGCGCCCGACTGGCTGCGCGTCATGCTCGCCAACG
>OHAY01001441.1_pt1 | contig 21826 bp, 7 predicted proteins | sample 1577191 | NCBI WGS metagenome assembly OHAY01 (sample SAMEA3541504, study PRJEB24748) | human gut metagenome | biome: human gut; feature: human-associated habitat; material: faeces | place: China | collected 2012 | reverse complement strand
GCTCCTTCAGTTCGGCGGCGCTGTATACCAGCATGCGCGCCGCGCGCAGCTTGGTTACGGCGGCCGTCTGCGGCCCGATGACGATGGTGTCCGCGGCAATGCGGTCGGCCACGGCGTGCCACTCGCGCGAGAGCTGCGGCACCACGCCCGCAAAGGCGATTGCGTCGACCGCGTCGAGCGAAAGGCCGTACATCTTAAAGAAACCCATCAGGCGCACATGGATCTCGTCGGCGGTATAGGAGCGGTCGGTGGGCATGCGCCACGACTGCACCAGCTCGTCTCCGTCAAACAGGCCCATGGCCGTCTGCGTGTTTCCCATATCGATAGCGAGCAGCATGTCTACTCCCAGTGTTGGCATAAAAGGACGCGCACCATTGTATACGCGCCGTCGACGGCGCTCGGCTGCGATTCGGTTACAGTGATATGGGCTGAGGGGTTTAAATATGAAGGAATTATGCTCTACGAGATTTTCCTTGCCGTTTACCGAACTCCCACGTAATATTCTTTCTTGCGCACATGAGGCGCCCAGACATTGCGGGGTGGAGCAGTCTGGTAGCTCGCCGGGCTCATAACCCGGAGGTCGTAGGTTCAAATCCTGCCCCCGCGACCAAGAACTTGCAGCTCGTCGGCCTAGCCGGCGAGCTTTTTTGTTATCCCGGGATCGTTTCTTCGGTTCAATTCTCAGCCTCTCAATCAAAGATCTCGATCTGTAACACCAAGACCCGATTTGGGCGGCTAGGTGTTACAGATCGAGATATGCCGGCGGTTTGGGCCGCGTTTGTCTAAATCTGTAACACGAGGGACGGATTTTGCCGGGCAGCTGTTACAGATTGAGATTTTCTAGCAGGCGGGTTTGATTTGTCTCGATCTGTAACACCTGGGGTCGTTTTTGGCCGATGGATGTTACAGATCGAGACATTTTGTTGGGACGGTTCCCGTTGTCCCGATCTGTAACAGGTAGGGGCCAAAAGTGGGCCTAGATGTTACAGATTGAGATGTTTGGTCGGACCGAATTTGTTCGTCTCGATTTGTAACATCTAGGGTCGTTTTTGGTCTGTAAGTGTTACAGATCGAGATTTTCCGACGGACCGCTCCCGTTTGTCTTGATCTGTAACAGTAAGACCCGGTTTTTGCCGAGTAACTGTTACAGATTGAGACAAACCGACGGGCCGCCCCGTCCCATCCACCTGCCGTCACCTGATATTCGCCGATTTTCGTTGTGCCGCCGTGCTCTCATGCCATATCCTCTAGACAACTACGCGGCACCATCGCCGCCGCGCCTACAAGAGAGGAATGTCCATGACCGCACCTGCATCCAAACTGCTCCAGCCCATTACGGTTGGCCCCCTTGAGCTCAAGAACCGCATTATGTTCCCGCCGCTGACGACCGGCTACGAGGAGCGTGACGGTTCCATTGGCGAGCGCAGCCTGGCTTTTTACGAGCGCCTGGCCCGTGGCGGCGTGAGCTACATCGTCATCGGCGACGTCGCCCCCGTTATGACCGCGAGCCCCACGCCCAAGCTGGCGACTGACGCCCAGATCCCCACGTTTAAGGCCCTGGCCGACGCCGTCCACAAGCACGGTGCCAAGGTCGCGCTGCAGCTGTTCCACCCCGAGTACGACGTGCCCGGCGTCGGCCGCATGGTCATGGGATCCACGGCCGCCGCCAAGGCCGCGCAGGAAGCCAAGGCCGCCGGTGACGAGGGGACCTTTGCCGCCAAGATGGCCGAGTCCAACGAGATCCGCAAGCAGGCCTATGCCAAGCTGCACCACGATATGCAGCACTTCGTGAACGAGGCGAGCGTAGAGCAGCTCACCCAGATCAAGGAGGCCATCGCTGCCTCGGCCGCTCGCGCGCAGCAGGCCGGCATCGACGCCATCGAGGTCCACGGCGACCGCCTGGTGGGTTCGCTGTGCTCGGCCATCCTCAACAAGCGCACCGACGAGTACGGTGGCTCGTTCGAGAACCGCGTTCGCTACGCGCTGGAGGTCGTCGCTGCCATTAAGGAAGCCGCGCCGGAGCTGATGGTTGAGTACAAGCTCCCCGTGATTATGGAGAACTCCGACGGCACGCCGCGCGGCAAGGGCGGCCTGCAGCCCGACGAGGCCTGTGAGTTTGCCAAGCTGCTCGAGGGCGCGGGCATCGATATGATCCAGGTCGCGCAGGCAAACCACACCGGCAACATGGGCGACACCATTCCGCCCATGGGCGCCATGCCCTACAACTGGACGCTGCCGGTGGCCGAGCGCGTCAAGGCCCTGGTCTCCGTGCCGGTGGCAACCGTGGGCCGCGTCGTCTCGGTCGAGGCCGGCGAGAAGATTCTGGAAGACGACGCGGCTGACATCATCGCCTATGGCCGCTCGCTCATGTGCGACCCCGACATTGCGCTGAAGGCCGCCACGGGCGAGCCTATCCGCGAGTGCCTCAACTGCAACAAGGGCTGCGTCGACGCGATTCAAAACCGCAAGTACATCTCGTGCGTGCTCAATGCCGAGAACGGTGACGAGGCGACCATCGCCATTAAGCCGGGCGAGGGCGACAAGAAGATTGCCGTGGTGGGCGGCGGTATTGCCGGCTTGGAGGCCGCGCGCGTGGCGGCCAAGCGCGGCTACGACGTGACCGTCTACGAGGCGAGCGATCATCTGGGCGGCCAGATTGTGCTGGCGGCCGCGCCTCCGCGCAAGGACGAGATCATGCGCTCGGTCGAGTACTACGAGAAGATTCTGCCCGGCCTGGGCGTGAAGGTTGAGCTCAACCATGCCGCTACCGCCGAGGACCTCAACGCCGCCGACGCCGCGATTGTGGCCGTGGGCGCGCACGACGTGGTCATCCCCGTTCCGGGTGCCGATTCGGACAAGGTCGTCTCGAGCTGGGACGTGCTGGCCGGCAAGGTGGAGCTTGCGGGCCGCGTCGCCGTCATTGGCGGTGGCCTGGTGGGCACCGAGACTGCCGAGTACCTGCTGCAGCACGGCTGCGAGGTGGCGATCGTGGAGATGCTCGATAAGATTGCCGCGGGCGAGTCCGAGACCATTCTGCCGCTGATTATGAGCGACTTTGCCGAGCATAACGTGGAGCAGCACGTGAAGACCCGCCTGACCGCCATTACTGATGAGGGCGTGGAGGCCATTCGCACCACCGAGGACGGCGCCGAGGAGCCGGTGAAGATCGCCTGCGATTACGTGGTGATGGCCGTGGGTTCCAAGGCCAACGCGTTTGACCTGGACGGCGTGACGGTGTCCGTGACCTGCGTGGGCGACTGCTCGGGCGAGCGCACCGCCGACATTGCCAGCGCCATCCGCACGGCATATCACGCGGCCAACGAGCTGTAGTTAACTTCGCGGCCAGGCGGGGCGGTAGCACGGATCCGCCTCGCCCGACTGCGTCCCAGCATACACAGACCATCGACCGGGGTGGGACTTGCAAGAACAGCAGGCCCCACCCCGGTTTTTGTGCGAGGGGCAGGCGAGCTTGCGCCGTGTCTTTGGCATATGGGCGAGGCTGCTTTTCGTAATCTTTAAGACATCATTAAGGCTTGCGCCGTGGAACAAACCGCAGGTCAATGCTATTCTTTTACCTTATCGTATGGTGTTGTATTCTGCCTGAATTCTCTACCTGCGAACAACAGATAAACGCGACCGAGCGGAAAAGGATGGCAAGCCCGCAAGCAGGGCAAACGTAAGCGATGAGTGGCATGGACCGACATAGCGAGCTCCAGCAGCACAAGACGGCGGCCGAGTACCGCCAAGCTGTCGACGAGCACGTGCGGACCCTCAAGGATTTCTGGAAGGATTTCCTGGTGAGTGGTCTGTTTGTGCTGGCCGCCATCGTTGCCATCTTTGCATGCCTGGCCTGGTTTGCCGCCAATAACCGAGTGAGCGCCACGGGGAGTACGATCGGGGCGAAGGCGGATCGGTACACGCTGACCGCCGCGGGCGAGGGTGAGTCCGGCGCACACGTGGGCTATTACGAGCGCTCCGAGCGCACGGACACCGAAAAACAGGCTATCGCTGGTCTGGATACGGCCGATGCCATGACGGTGACGCTCGGCTCCAACCTCAACAACGAGACCGCAGGCTCTCTGTACCCGGGTGCTCGCGGCAAGATTACATTTACGGTGAAGCCGCTGGTGGATGACCTGAACGGGGTCACGATCAATCTGTCGCGCTTGCTCAAGGTCACGAGCCTTGGCGTTGGCGTTGTCGAGGACGGGGGAACGCTGACGGCTGAGGCTGAGGCGCTCCTTGGCTTGGTTAAGGGCCATTTACTGTTCTTTACGAAATGCGACAACGGGTATTACTCGGATCGTGTAATAAACAACCAAATCACGATTCCAAAGAGCAAATTTTGCGAAGACGGCAAAACGACCAACCCCACAAAGAAGTCCGTCCCCGTCACCCTGTACTGGGTATGGCCGGAGTACTTCCAGAACTTTGTCCTTACCGGCAACACGAATTACTACAAGAATCTGTTTGCGGCGGCGGGCGACGCAAAGTCTGACTACGGCGCTCTGCAGGCGGATATGAACGCGCATAAAGCGAACTACTTTTACGGCACGGTAAGTAGTGTGGAAGCCGCCAACGCTCCTGCGGTTTCGGCTGACATGTCCTTCAGCGACACCGCCATCTGCTCGGCGCTGTACAACAATGCCGACGAGCAGATCGGCAATAAGGTCAAATACATCCAACTTAGAATTAGCGCTCAGGAGGGCGTGAGCTCATGAGCACCATGCAAACGCGCCTCGGCGATGCCCGCAATTGGATAGAAAACCACCGCGCACAGGCCCTTGCGGTCTTGGTGCTGCTGGCGGCAATCGCTCTTATCATCGGCTTATCGCTCTCGTGGTTTGTGGGCAGCAAAAGTCTGTCTACGGTGGGCAAGATTCAAACGCCCGCGCAGCTCAAGATCATGGGTCCCAACCAGACGAGCATCGAGCCCATCGAGATTTCGTATGACGAGTCACGGGGCGATGTGAAAAACTCCAACGGCACCGTGACCGTTCGGCGCGCGTTTTGCGTGCGGAGCGACAATGGCGATCCCGCTGCCGGCGGTCAAGCGTTTGAGCTGCAGGTGGCCAACACAACGAATATCACGGGGCTGACAATCAACGTGTACCACGTGACGGTTAACGAATCGTCGGCAACGAAGGGAGATGTGGTCGGCCTCGACGGGCTCAACCACATCTACTCATGGAGCAAGAGGGACCCCGGCACCCCGATTCCGTTCACCTTTATTAGTGAGAAAAACGGCTTGGGTCAAGAGCTTGCCGACAATGATCCGACGTACGGCAAGTACGGGAATGTCCAGAAAAACGCCCGTCCGCTGTACCGGTACCACAGGTTTGAAAAGAGCGAGCTTGATGGCTACAAGGACGGAAAGGCCAACGCCGCTACGAACTTCATTATCGAGTGCACGTGGAATCCGGGCGCTGTGACCGTAAACGGAAAGACGGTCTCCAACGTCAAAGAGACCGACATGGTTTATCTAATCGCTCGCGTCACGAGCGGCAACTAATAAGTAGGAGGGGAGGGGCACCAGATGAGGAAAGACAAGAACGAGCAAAATGAAATCGCAAGGCCTGCTGGCAAACACTTTGCACAGGTTGATGATTCTAAGACAGAGCCTTGCTGTGCAGAGTCGGCGGCCCCTGCTTCCAAAGTGCGCAAACGTCTGTGGGCAGTTGCGGTGCTGCTGTGCGCCGTTGCGATTGTGACGGGTATCTACCTTACCTATACGGCCTTTTTGGCGGGCGACTTCCTTAAGTCGGTCGCCGTTTCGGGCACGTCACAGGCCCTGTTTGCCTCGGACATGCTTACGGGCTACACGAATGAGACGCTGAATGACGGGGGCATTGCCGTCCGAAGCGTCATCGCCGACACGAGTGGGGAAAACTGCTCTTTTACCTTCCGCATTTACAACCATCTGCTGGGCGACAAGAACAAGGTCAACGACAAGGACGTTAACGCGACGCTGAGCGTGGAGGCGACGGGAACGACGAAAGCTTGGAGTATAAGCGGTGAGCCTGCGCTGACGGCGAACGGCACGGTCAACCTTTCCTTCCCCGCCAACAAGGCAACCATGTATACCTATAGGGTTACGTTTTCCAAGGCGGACCTCAACAAAGCATCCTTCACCGTTAAGGCCCAGGTCGGCCCCAATAGCCCCGGCACCAACCTTAAATGGCTCGCTGCCAAGATTGCGCCTTCCGAGCGTGCAGAGGTAACGGCTTCGGGCGTTTCGGGCGAGTGGGTCGATAAGAACAAGAATGATACGAATGTCGATGACTTTGCCGCCTACAACTATCGCGTGACCGTCACGGGTGCTTCGACCAAGGTGAAGCTCACGTGGAAGGACGGGGTCGAGCTCGATCCGTTCTTTCCAAAGAACCACAAGAACGATGGTGGGCAGCCAATCGTCAGTGTCGACTCGGTCACGCACGTCGGCTCGGTCACATACGATGCCTCTCCCGGCTCGGAAATCATCACTTTCTACCGGACGGGCTCGAAGCCGACTAGCTTTAATGGCATTGGCGTTACGTGTTCGGTCGCGTAGAACAAGTCGCAAGCATAGATTTCGAGACCCCGTACGGGGCATGAGATAGAACGAGGTAGGACCAGATGAGAACGGCAAAGCGCATAACAACCGCATGCCTGACTGCGATCATGATTTTCCAGGCGCTCGCGCCCTCCACGGAGGTGTTCGCGCAAGAGCTCGACGCCGTTATGGAGGCGTCCGTCTCCGCCGCGCGTGCCGCGGGCAATACTGCCCGCTCCGTACAGGATGCCGTGGCCACCTCGCTGCAAGATGCTGACCAGGCTGCATCTGATGATGTCGCAACGACTCCGGGCGCCGACGCTGGCGCTACCGAGGGCGGCGACGGTTCTACCAACGCTGGCGAATCGCAGGACTCCACGACCGATGGAACCACCAGCGGCGATGCCCCAACGGAGGGTGACGCGTCCCAAGACGATGCGGCTGCCGATGAGGGTGCTGCTGACGAAGAGCAAGCGGATGACGCGGACGCGGATGCTGCCGCGCAGGCAAACACCGCCCCTGTCATCAAGACCGTCGAGCAGCTCGAAGCCGCGCTGGGCGACAACAAGGTCACCACCGACGGCTCGGGCGCCGTTGCGACCATCAAATTCGGGTCCAACGCCGACCTTATCGCCATCTCCAACACCGACCCTGTCATCTATCAAAATGCGATCATCTCCAGGGACGGTTTGAGCGGCGTCGACTTCGACGTGTGCAGCGCGCAGGCCGTGAGCGACCTGGGCAATCTCGCGTTCCAGGGGTTCGGCAGCGATGCCTACCCCTTCAAGGGCACGCTCGACCTGGGCGGCAGGTCCCTTACCGCCAACAAGACGCTCTTCAACAACATCGAGCTCAACGATAACAACGGCACCGTAAAGCTCACCTGGAAGGGCACCGATGCTCAGCCCATCGTGGCCGCAAAGGTCACGGGCGCGGACAAGACGCTCAGCGCTGCCATTACCGTAGACAAGCCCGAGAGCGGCGATACGAGCGTCGTCAAGCTCACTTCGCCGCTCGTGGGTGAGGTTACGGGCGAGCTCACGCTTGACGCCACGTATTCGACAAGCGCGAATAGCCCCCTGGCGATTGGCATGCAATCGTCCACGGGCAATCTGGGCCTACTCGCGAACACCCTTACTGCAGGCGCATCGCTTACGATCGCGGGGCTGAACGGTCTGCCGGAGAGCTTCAACGGCACCCCCACCATCGATGCTACGGGCGCTGGTGCCAATGCCGGCGGCCTTATTGGCGAGGCAGGCGAGGGGGCTGCCGTCGCCCTTGCTTCGAATGTCGATGTCTCAGCGCTGAGCGTTGTAGGTAAAAACGCGGCGGGCGGACTCATTGGCAAGACGAACAAGATTACGCTTTCTGTGGGTGCGGGCAACAATGGAAAAGATGCCTCGGGTAAGGATATCAGCGTCAAGCCCGCGCGCGCGGTTGGGTCGTCACCGGCCGGCATGTATGAAGACGGTCGTGTCGATTACGCCACGTATGCGGGCGGACTTATCGGTGACGCTTCGTTTGCCGGCGAGTTCACCATCAACAGCGGTATCTTCGATTTTGGCGAGGGCGTGGCGCTCAGTGTGTCCAACACGAGCACTGCCCCTTCCGCCGGTGGCCTGTTCGGCGTGCTCGACATCTCGAACGGCGATGTGACCGTAAACGGCGGATTGTATAAAAGCACGCTGCAAAACGGCGCGGACGACAGCAACAACAACGGCGTGCGCGGGAACTACGGCGGCTTGGTGGGCAAGCTGTGGGGCCAGAAATACGGCGACGCACTGCACGCGTTCACGGTGAAGGGTGGCGCTGAGGTGTCGTTTGGCGTGGGCTCTAACGGCAAGCTCGCGTATGCGGGCGGCCTGGTAGGCTACCTTGGTGAAGGCGGCGGGAGCGACAACGTGTCCGCCGTGGTCATCAGTGGCGCAGCGGTGACGTGTGCAACCTCGGGCTACGCCAGCAACAACGGCAAATACGGCGGCGCCGTGGGCGTCGTGGACACCAAAAACGTGCTGGAAGTGCGCGGCCTAACGGTCAAAACCGACAGCAATGCCAAAATCGGCGGCACGAACGGCGGCTTTGCCGGCGTCGTCGGGTCGTCGTTGCTCGGCATCGTCAAGTTCAGCGGTATCACCGACCTGTCGCATGCCACCTTCGTGGAAAATGATCACACCGCGCAGCTGATTTATGAGAACTTCAACTCGCTGATTTTTGCCGCCGGCAGCGGAAGCGATAGTGACACCGCCGCAGGTGATACCACGAAATGGCAATATAAGCGCCCCTCTACGCCCGTCAAGATCGATGACGTGTACAGCTACGGCCAGGTCATTCGCCTGGGTGATAGTTTTATTACGCTGAACCCGACGACACACAAGCTGACTCTACCGGCACCGTTGGAACTGACTAACGGCGTCTATGCTCTAGCCTCGCTTGAGGATTTCGCCAAGCTTGCGATTACCTGGCAAACCAACGGCTACTACTCAATGGTCGAAGGCGTTGCCGAAAACAACCTGAACGGCTTGCAGTCCTCGACCATTACGGTGAACAACACAATTGACCTCAAGGGTACAGGCCTGACGGGCTTCACGCAGGACCGCGCAGGCGACTCGCAAGTTTTCTCGGGTACATTGAACGGCGGCGGCACGATCAAGCTTGCTGTCGGTGAGCCTTACGGCATGCGCGGGAACGCCCCTCTGGGCGCCAACGACACCAGCGCCGGCAATGGCAAAATTTACCGCCACGGACGTCTTGGCCTGTTCGCAGCAATCAACGACACGACCGCCAACAGCGAGACTGTCTCCAACGTCACCATCGCTGGCTCCATGAGGTTCGATAACGGCTCGGCAATCGAGGCTGGATCGCTTGCGGGCACCATTGCGGGTGGTCTGACGCTGTCTGGCGCAAAGTGCGAAACGAATATCGCATGCGATGATACGTTCACCAACGATGTGAACACTGGTGGTATTGCAGGCAGCGTGTCGGCAGCTTCTACGGTTACGTTTAGGGACAGTAGCAAGGCTCAAGCGAGCATCACTGCAACTAAAACGCTTAATGGCAACAGCCGTATTGGCGGCGCCATCGGCTATGTGGGCAATTATGTCTCGACATTCAACGTTACGGGCCTTGAGGTCAGCGGAAAAATCGAGACCGGCAATTGCACCAGCGGCAAGATTGCCCAGGTCGGCGGTCTTATCGGCTGCATCGCACAGAGCACCTATGGGGCTGATGGGGCAATAGCCAACTCGGCCAAAAAGGACGTTAACATTACGGGCCTTTCGTTCAACTCGTTCAAGATGGGAGTCGGAAAGAACGGCGATAAGCTCAATGGCGTGGGCGGTCTCTTGGGTTATAGCTGGGGCAACACGGTCGTAACTATCGGAGATGACAACATTAACAAGAGTGAAAACTCCTATGCTTTGAAAACGACCAACGCTTCTATAACCGCGACTGTGGATGATTCCAAGGAGCTTGGCGGCCTTGTATACGCAGCCAGCGGTCACTGGATTATCAACAACTACGCCATCGATCTCTCGGGCACAAAGATTAATGCAGGCGTCGCTCAGACGCTCGGCGTTCTAGTTTGCCGCGGCTGCAAGGTGGATGATAAGACGACATATGGCGTCGAGAGCTACCTAGGCCTGTACTTGGAGGACAGGGCTTATTGGGATACCGCCTATAGGGTGCCCAGCGGCGAGGGGGCCATCGTTGCACCGGGCGCAACGTCTTTCGATGAATGGGTTGGCAGCGGTGTAAAACCAAGCAAAGGCAGCAAACTCATGGACGCCGGCTGCAACGCGGTCGTTTCGCTACACACACAGAAAAACAAGCTGGACATGGACGGCGATTCCACAAAAGACAACAGCTACCATAATCGCTCGTCTTTCGGTCGAAGCCAGAATACGAACGGCAATACCCGCTACTTCTACAACCTCGACATAGCCTCTAAGAATTGTGAAGGCGGCTTTAGCGGTGGCCAAATCAATACGGCGGACAAGCTGCTCTTATGGTCTGCTTTCTGCTATGCTCCCGCCGGTATTCGTTCGACAATCGTTCCCGATGGTACGACAGGGCTTGATGGTTCCATAACCATAACCGGCACAATCGATTTGGCCGGCTACAGCTACTATCCCACTCAACCGATCGGAGAGGTGACGGTTAATAATGCGGCCATCACCTTCTACTACTCCAAGATCAAGGCCGAGCAGAATGGCAACAAACTAAACTCCGATGCCACCCAGCACGAGAACATGCACTGCGGTCTTTTTCAAACGGTGGCAGACGGCGATCTCACAGTAAGCAACGTCACTTTGGGTGGTACCGTTGGGCCCGTTATCAATGACGGAAAGAGCTCTACTGACGCTATTGGCGCGGGCGGAAGCTCATCGGGCGCGCTCGTGTGCCGCTACGTATGTGGGTCCAGCGACGGCAATGGCACCAAGATTAGAAAGATCTCAATTGATGGTCTTACGCTCAACAATCTGATTGTCGACGGCGCCAACAGCGCCACGGACGCTAACGCCTATATGCCTCTGCTCATCAACGAGATGCAGAAGTACGTGAGCCTGAACGCGAAGAATATCAAGACTACTGGGTACACGAGTGGCACCAAGGCGGCTACGTCGCTGTTCGGAAAGCTTGGTGTAGGCAGTGAGGCCGATCAGGTGACGGCGAAGTTTGAGCAAATCAGCTTGCCCAGCCAAAAGAACAATACGATCTTCACCCATGCGAGCCTGCTGGAGAGTTTTGGCTACGGAAGCACGAGCACGGGTTCTGCGGACTACACCTTTACTAAGGCCGATGCCGATGCAGGCAAGGTGACCTACGGATCCGAGATTGATGGGAGTACGGAGTACCCGGGCAAGCAGCTTTGGTATTACGACGAAGCGACGTATGGCGCCGTTATCGGCTATGTGACGGTTGATGGTAAGAAGGACGGTGACGTCAGGCCTTGGTTTGGTGGCTATCTTCCTTATGTTTATAAGGGAAAGGCCACCGAGAGCGGCGTCCAATATCATGAAATTAAAGTCAACCAGCGCATTCCAAAGCTGGTAGAGGGATGCGGCACATATGGCGATCCGTATGCCGTTAAGGACGCGACGGAGATGAACGCCATCGCCAACTACATCAACAACCAAACTGCGCTCGACGGTTGGGAGGTCACCATTGCCGCCAACCAGAGTGCGCTCTGTACTCGCCGCGGCGACAATAAAACCGACAATGAGGTTACGTACGTCTATAAGCAGGCGAAAGACACTGGGAAGAAGTGGGAAAAGAAGACCGGCGACACCACTGATCCTTCGGCCACGCTTTCCGACGAGATGATGCACCGCTATATCCAAAGCGCGTACTACAGTATTGAACCTACCGGGGGTAATACGATCACCCTCGACGGTGCATCGTTTGGCGGTTTTGGCAACAAAGCCAACCCGTTCCGTGGCGTCATCGTTGGCAACCCTAAAGGTGATAAAAAGGCAACCATCAAGATAGAGAATAACGAGGGTTCGCTTCGCGGCCTCATTCCCTATAGTTATGGCAGCGTGGTGCGCAATCTCAACATCAACTATGTGAATGCGCACGCGACTATTACTTATTCTGAGAAGGATGCGGACGGCGTCCCGACGGCGTTTTTCGGCGGCGTTATCGGCTGCATTCTTGGCGGCGATAACATTATTGATGGCGTGGTCGTAAACAATCCAAATAACGGTTCGACAGCGTACGGCTTTACCGTTGTCAGCAACCCCGATGTCAGCAACCCCGATGTCAGCAACCCCGATGTCAGCAACCCCGATGTCAGCAGATCGCATCTTGTTCCCATTGGCGGCTACGTTGGCGCTATTGCGGGTGGCGGCGTGATTTTCCGCAACACGGGCACCTCGTGGCGTGGTGGTACAAAGAACAAAAAGTACAAGCCCATTGAGGAAGATGCCGCAAAGTATGACCAGTACGATAACCCTTACGTTGGCCGCGTGATCGACGGCTATGCCTTTAGCGAGGGCTGCAACGTCGATAACGGTGACGCCAACTACAAAATCAACGAGCTCATAAACAAGGAAACCCCCTGTGTCACCACCACGGGCACCGACAATAAGTACATCGGCACTAACGCCGAGGCGCCCGTGACCACGGTCGAAAACGCCCAGGGCCTTTTGGTGCTCTCGGCCATCATCAGCTCGGGTGCGGGTGCTGGCGCGGCACATACCAACTACTCCAATAATGGCGTGTTTCGCGGTTCCAAGGCTTACTGGGGCAGCGATTCGCAAGACCCGGCGATATGCGGCTACCTGTTTGGCAATAAGGAATATGGCAAGGTACGGAATGCTAGCTACGCAAATGTGGGCAAGCCTGAGAGTGCTGCCGGCGATTTCGAAATCGCCAAAAACGACGATCAGAAGGCCCCCGGCAAGCAGGGGTGGCACGGTCCGCTCGACCATGACGACGATGTGAATTCGCCCTACCTGGTGGCGTCCTACGCTGCCAGCTACGAAACGGGCTACGTGTGTGCATCAAAATCGATCGGCATGAGCCTGGAGTTCAAAGAAAATAGCACCTACGATATGACCGACTACGGCACGGGGTACGTGGGCCTAAACGGCCGCTACTATTCCAATGCTTGCAATTCGAACCAGCCGGGCACCGACCGCGACCGTATTACGCCGCACGTAGCCACGATCGACGGTAACGGCGCCACCATCACGGTGGGTACCGAAGGCACCGCCTACGGCGTCGTCGAATACGTCGACGACGACTATAAGGTCTCGGGCGTGGGTGGTCTATTCAGCACCGTGATGTTCACCTCCACCAATGTGGGGCAGAGCGTCACCGCGAACGACGGCGCGCAGGTCAAAGACCTCACCTTTAGCAACTGCAACGTAGCGCTCACCTATATCGACACCAACGGCGAAGCCAAACCAGGAGAGGCGCCGAACGACCTTACCGGTGCCGGCCTTTTGGCGGGTGCAACGGCCAACTACGACGACGGCACGTGCGGCATCTACCGCAACGTGCAGATGAAGAACTGCACCGTGTCGGGCGCAAAGAGCGTAGGAGGGCTTCTTGGCAGCTCGGGCCGCGCCAGACGAACTACGAGTGAAGACAGAACCTATATGGTCGAGTTCGGGGACGGGTGGGGCCCCGCGTATCTCTATGACTGCTCATACACTGGCCTTAACGTCACGGGCGAGAAGAATGTCGGTGGCTATGTGGGTACGGTCGCCTCGGCGTGCGGCGTGTGGACAACCGCAGACACAGGGGTGAGTGAAAGGACCGTTGGCAAAAACTCGACCATAACTGCCACAGGGACAGTGCCCTACGTGGGCGGCGTGCTCGGCTATGTCGAAAGAAGCGATATCTCGGTCAACACCAACATCGGCACCACCACAGCGGCCCAGTCGTCGTGCACGGCAGTCATCTCTGGGGTAAACGTGCTAGCCACCGGGTCGAACTCCGATGACCATATGGGCGCCGGCGGCGTGGTCGGACGCGCCCGTGGCGGCGTTATTTCTATGAGCAACGTGCGCATTGATGGCAGAGTCGGCACCGAGAACGCCGTCATCGGCGATGAGACCGGAACGAACAATAGCATCTACAATGCGGGCGGCCTGATTGGTGAGGTTACGAGTAGCGGTAGCCTCAACAAGTACTGGTTCGACGACTGCAATGTCAAGAATGTCAGCATTGCCGGCACCGGCAAATGCTCGGGAGGGCTTATCGGCTTCTTCTACAGCAATGTGAATATAGACTGCAACAACATTGAGATCGAGGGTGCTGCGATTAAGGGCAGCTGGAGTGGCGGTTTGTTGGGCGCGAATAACGCGAAGAACAGCGGATCCGTCGTCATCGACGTCACCAACACAAAGGTATCCAACACCACGTTTAGCGAAAGGTCCAACGGCGGCATTATGGGCGACGGGCGCGGCCAGTTCCATCTGGTAAACGTGCTCATGGACAGCAATAGCTACAATGCGGGCAAAACCCAGGGCGTACTCTTGGGCGAGGTTGACACGGGGGATGGTAAGTACAGCCTCTCCGCAGCGGGCGTGGAAGTAAAGCCCGGTAGTGGCAAGACCACGAGCGACCTGCCGCCGATGGTTTACACGACCAATACGAATACGGCTGCTGTTAACGAGAAAACTTATATTGCCTTCGGCGACTACAACGGCACGGCTGCCGCGCCCAACGAGAACAAAACGCTTTACGGCGCAGGCGATACTGCTACCACGGCGGCAAGCCCGTACGTGACCACGAGCCCCGTAAGCAAGCTAGCGGTGCGGGCCTCCGCCAACGACACCACCGACCGCTACCTGTTTGGCGACGGCGCCGCCATCGAAACCGCGGCGACCATCCAGAGCGAGGCGGGCACTAGCGTTGATGGCCGCTACACCTACACCAACATCTGTGGCATCAATGATGACGGCACGTACCAGAACACGAAAACCTATAACGCGGACAGTTCAAAGAGTACTTTCAACACCAACAACGTTACTTCGGACAAGAAGGCCGCAACCGACTTCCCTGTACTCATGATTCCCGGCAACGATACGACGACGGTCGAGAAGTATCTGAACATCGTGACTAACGGCGGCTTTTCCGATGCCCGCCGCCTCAACGGCAGCGCCAAGCACGTGACCGCCACCGCCGAGGTCTTCTCGCTTGCCGATAACGGCGCCTTCGTCAAGGACGCAAACGCCTCGCAAACGCCCACGCTCAAGGTGCTCAACAACGGCACGAGCTCCATGGTTTTCCGCGCGAGTACCGACTGGGACAACGAGCGGGGCCGCTTCACGCTGCTCACGGTCACTTTTAGAGAGGCCGGCCAGAGATACCGCGTGCAGGTGCCCATCATCGTTAAGCGCATGCTCGAGATCGACTTCACCGCTACCTATTCCGAGGGCGCGAACTTTAAGGCTTCCGACTTTGAGACTAAATACGACAAGCACGTGCTTGTGAGCAGCGGCGATACCATGACCGGCTACCTTACCTGGACCTATGGTAGCGCCCGGGCCAAGCCAGTCGCTTACGGCTGGAACACGCTGCTCGAAGCCGGCGGCTCCATGGGCCCGCTCAACAAGAGCATCACCTTTGGTGCCACGCTGCCCGAGGGCACGCAGCTTACGCTCGTGGACACTGCTCATAACAACTGTGAATACCACTGCACGGTCGGCGCAGGCGGAGCGGCGTCGGTCAAGCTCACCGACTTTGTGGATGCCGGCAACAATGCCTACGTCGAGCCGTGGCTGAGCGAAATCGTGGGCGTGAAGGCCGATGAGGCCAAGGAGGACAAGCACGGTGCCTGGGTCAAGCTCGCCAATGACGAGGTCAAGGGCAAGAGCCAGGCCGAACTCTCGAAGATGGCTGGCGCCAAGGTCGATGGCGCGTACTACCGCGCGCGCACTTCTTCCGACATGACGGGCACGTTCTATACCCTCTCCGTTGCCGAGGAAGAGCCCAAGAGTGAGAACTTCTACTTGGTGGTGCGCACGCCGGCGGGCTCTGCGGGTGTCAACGGCTACACTGCAACTACGGTGGACACGAGCCTCAACGAGCACATCAACTACCTGCTGCGAGGCAAGATAGCAGCCGACGGCAAGGCTGCCGAGGATGGGCACCAGAATACGCCCTCGACCTACAGCGTGGCATCAAACTACACGCACAGCCTCGTTGACAACAAGCGTAACCTCGTCGACAACAGGGACAGCATCAACCGGATGGAGCTCAAAGATGCCACCTATCCGCTTTCCATGGACGTGAGCGACACCGTGACGTTTGACTCGAGCCAGCAATACACGAGCTCTGACGCGCTGTATTATCAGCTCGATTCGTCGCTTGTCACCTATCACGATGGCGTCATCGCGGGCTCGGTAGGATACCCCACGGGCACGCAGGGCACGTATGAGTTCTACGTTAAGGTGGGTGATAACTACTACACCTGGGGCGGGTCGGGCTGGAATCTGGCCGGCACGAAGGAGACCCCAGTGGTGTCGGGCCTTAGTTGGACTGCGAACGGTGGCGACATGTCACTGGTGCTTGCCGATACTGAGGGTAATCCCATCGACATGTCGGGCCTGCGCGAGATCGCCAAGAACCATGTCAACGCCTTCACCGTTACCATGAGGGCCGCGCTCACCATGACGGAGCCTGCCTGCCAGGCGGGTATCGTGGCCTCGCAGAACAGCGGCACCGACCGCTACACCAAACCCAACTACCGCGCGTACCTTTCCACGCATGCCGACACGCTCAGCACCAGTAGCAACTCGGCATACAACGATGGCGGCGCCGGCTACTACCGTATGGATGTGGGCTCATCGACCATCGCGCTCGAGGCGTCTAAGAAATCCCAGTTGGGCATCAACATCGATGACCTCAAGTCCGCCGACGGCGAAATCGCTCTGGTGGGAACGTATGATTTGTCCAAGCTCGCGGGTGCTGAGGCCATGATCTCCAATGCCAGCACAGTGACGTACACACTGAGCTTGCAGAAGCGCCGCCAAGATGATGGTCGTTATGATGCGGTTGACAACATCTCAAGCTACATTACGGTGCTCGGTAGCGACAAGTTAGCTAACGGCTCCTTGAGTGTCGATGGCAAGAACTACGTATTTACTGATAGCAAGGGGGCTGGCGGCACGTTCGCCACGCGCGATGGCAACAGCCTTGCCTTTAAGCATGCTTTCCGCGTTAAGGTGAATACGAATGTTGAGGGTGAGAACCAAACTTACGCAAACTACCGCTTGGTGCTTACGGCTCATATGCTCGGCGGCGGTGTCAACGACACGCCGGTTAACGTCAGCAACCTCGCCGGCTATTCGCACTCCGACTACGTGACGTACACGCTGGCGCGCATCAACACCAAGGGCATTCCCCATGAGACGAAAACCAACTAGCCACGCGAGGGGCGGCAACCACCCGGTTGCCGCCCTTTTTTCTTGTTCGCCTGGCCTGCTGCTGCCCCAGCTACCCACCAACTTTCCAACTTTCCACTCAGCTTTCCACCTAAGGTGGAAAGCTGGAAAGTAAGTGGAAAGTTGACATGTTAGATGCGGGCTGAAGAGGGGTTAATAATTACACAAAGCATACCAGCCAAACAAAAAGATACCAATCTGGTTGGTAAAACACCGTCAATGGGCCGCGAGCCAACTAGCTGCGTAAATAAAACCTAAAGAACTGTTGCAAATGAATGGCAAATGCCCAGATGCCACCGCTGCAATTTTCAATTAACTGTTACGCGCAAACAGCAAAATGCTACTATCTAACAAGCACGTAAGAAAGCAGATTAACGGTTAAGGCTAAGAAGTGGCAGGTATGTCGGAAGCAACTAGGACTCGCACGCATGCGCCCGAGGTTAGGCAGCGCGCCGTCGAGACCCTCCAAGAGGGGGTCGGTCATCGCGCCCTCGCCGCAAAGCTTGGCATTCCCCAGGCCACGGCTCGTCAGTGGGCCCGCGCATATGCCGTGGGCGGTGCCGACGCCGTGCTCAATGCAGGTGCTCGTCATCACACCTATTCGTTCGACGTAAAGCTCGCCGTGGTTAAGGACCGTTTGGAAAACGGTCTGACGGTTCGCGAGGCCATGATCAAGCACAAGATTCCCAGCGAGTCTTCGGTCAAGGCTTGGTGCCGCCAGTATCGCGAGAGCGGTGAGTCCGCACTGGTCGATAAGCCGCGCGGTCGCAAGCCGCGCGTTAAAAAGGCGGAATAGCAAACGGGATGGTGCGCCCACAGGGGCGCATTTTTCTTGCCGCCCCTCTACTCCAATGCGGACAGACTCCTTACCCCGTACGTCTAAAACTCCCCAGTTGGCCGAAAACCTGCCGCCGCTACTCCTCAACTGAGCTATAACGTTAAACAATTGCAGCGTTTTTGCATGGGGGAGTGATGGTATGACGCTACTGTATTTCCTTACCCTGTTTCCGCTGGTACCGGCGCTGGGCATGCTGCTCGCGCGAGGTGACCGCGCCCGCGATGCAGTGGGGCTCATAGGCTCCGGCATCATTATGGTGGTGACAGTTGTAGTCGCCGTCATGTTTTTTGGAACGGGTCCGCAGAGCTTTGAGGTTGCCCCCGGCACCTCGCACGTGCTCTCCGTCATCAGCTCCGTCATCGACGTCATCCTGTGTGCCGTCATCCTGTACAACGCGTACAAATATAGGAACGCGCTCACCACGGTGCTCGGCATAGTCCAGCTGGTGGGCTCGCTCGTCTTTGCAGCCATGACGCTGCCCGCGGCCGAAGCCGTCACGGCGACGCCGCTCTACCTGGATTACATGAGCGTGATCATGGTCCTCGCCGTTGGCATTGTCGGCAGCCTTATCTGCGTGTATGCCCTGGGCTACATGAAGGACTTCCAGGCCCACGACGAGCACGAGGCCGCGCTGCGTGGGCAAACCGCGCCCGACCGTCGCCCGCAGTTCTTGGCGCTCATGTTCCTGTTCCTCTCGGCCATGTTCGTCATCGTGATAAGCGACAACCTTGAGTGGCTGTTCTGCGGCTGGGAAATCACCACCGTGTGCTCGTTCCTTATGATTGGCTACACGCGCACGCCCGAGGCCATCAAGAACGCCTTTACCCAAATCATCCTCAACATGCTGGGCGGCATCGCGTTTTTGGTCGGACTCATGTACCTGCACGTTAACGGCATGCCGCTGACCATCTCGGGCATGATCGAGCTTTCCGGCACCGGAACCGCGCAGTCCGCGCTGCTGGTGATGCCGGTCATTCTGCTGTCGCTCGCCGCACTCACCAAGGCCGCACAGATGCCGTTCCACACTTGGCTGTTGGGTGCCATGGTTGCACCCACTCCCACGAGCGCCCTGCTGCACTCGTCAACCATGGTCAAAGCCGGCGTGTTTCTGATGGTCAAGCTGAGCCCACTCTATGCCATCTATCCCGTGACCGGCTTTATGGTCACGAGTGTGGGCGCCATCACGTTTTTGCTCGCTGCCCTCATGGCCATCTCGCAGAGCAATGCCAAACGCGTGCTCGCGTACTCCACCATTTCCAACTTGGGCCTCATCAGCGCCTGCTTGGGTGTCGGCGCGCCCGAGGCCGTGTGGGCCGCCATCTTCCTGATCCTGTTCCACACGGTGGCAAAGTCGCTGCTGTTCCTGTGCGTGGGCACGGCCGAGCATCATATCGGCAGCCGCGATATCGAGGACATGGATGGCATGTTCAGCCGCATGCCGCACCTGACGCGCCTGATGATGCTGGGCATCATGGGCATGTTTGTGGCGCCGTTTGGCATGCTCGTGTCCAAGTGGGGCGCCCTGGTGGCATTTGCGCAGACCGGCAACGTGCTCATGATCATGGTGCTTGCCTTTGGCTCGGCCGCGACGTTTTACTTCTGGGGCAAGTGGCTTGCTAAGCTTTCGGGCGTCGATCCCACGGCTCAAAACGTTGAGGTCAATGTCCATAAGACCGAATGGATGGCGCTCAACACCATCGCCGCGCTGCTGATTCTGTGCTGCGTGGCGTTCCCGGTTATCTCGAGCGGTCTGGTGTCGCCCTACCTCGCCATGGTGTTTGGCCGCGTGCCGTACGTTATTGGCAAGGACGCCATGTATCTGATGGTGGTCATCGTGGCGTTTATCGCCGTGGTGCTGCTGACTTCATTCCGCGTGAGCAACAAACCGCACGTCAACGTATATCTTTCGGGTGTGGGAACCGACAATTACCGTCATTTCCGCGGCTCGATGGGACGCGAGGTGAAGGCCGAAAAGCGCAATTGGTACTCGGAGGACGCCCTTGGCGAGAAGCGTATTGGCCCCGCGGGTAGTGTTGTTTGCTGTGCCATCATCCTGTTTGCGCTGCTGTGCTGCGCGTGGATTGGGCCCGAGAGACTCGCCATGAGTGCGCCCTCGGTGCTGCGCGGCAAGTATTTTGAAGGCTCGGGCGTCGTGGGCATTTTTATTGGCACCGTGGCGTTTGCCTTGATTGCGCCGCTTGTGGGCGGCCTGATCGACGGCGTTGACCGCAAACTTTCGGCTCGCATGCAGGGCCGCGTGGGCCCGCGCTTGCTGCAGCCCTTCTACGACGTTGCCAAGCTGCTGCGCAAGGCTCCCGCCAGCGTAAACACCATGGACGATACTTATATGGCATGCGCGCTCATCTTTACCGTGGTGGGCGGCGGCATCTTTGTGTCGGGCTCCAACACGCTGTTATGCGCCTTTATGGTGACGCTTGCCGCGATCTTTGTGGTGCTGGCGTCCGCCTCGACGCAAAGCCCGTTTGCCCAGGTCGGTGCCGACCGCGAGCTGCTGCAGGTTATGAGTTACGAGCCCGCCGTTCTGCTGATGAGTGTGGGCCTGTACCTTGCCACCGACAGCTTCGACTCCATCGCCGTGACGGGGCAGTCGGCCCCCATCATCGTGTACAGCGCGCCCATTTTCCTCGCGCTGCTCGCGGTGCTTACCATCAAGCTGCGCAAGTCGCCGTTCGATCTTTCGTATTCGCATCACGCGCATCAGGAGATCGTCCAGGGCGTCGCCACCGAGATGAGCGGCGGCACGCTGGCCAAGATGACCCTTATGCACTGGTGCGAGACCGTGCTGTTTTTGATGTGGGTGGGCATGTTCTTTGTTTGGGACAACCCGGTGAGCTGGGTGGTCGCCTTGGTCGTGATGGCCGCGACGTATTTTGTCGAGGTGCTCATCGACAACACCTTCGCACGCAGCACCTGGCGCAGCTGCTTTAAGCTCGGCTGGGGCGTGGCGCTGGTGTTTGGCCTGCTCAACCTTATGCCCATCCTCGTCGACGTGTTTATTTAGGAGGCGGCATCCATGGATCATAAAATGTCGCGCTCGCCGTGGGTTATTCATTACGACGGCTCGAGCTGCAACGGATGCGATATCGAGGTGCTGGCCTCGCTCACGCCGCTGTTCGATGCGGAGCGCTTTGGCGTGGTCAACACCGGCAACCCCAAGCATGCGGATATCTTTTTGGTGACGGGGTCGGTCAACGCTCAGAACCTGCCCGTCGTGCGCCAGATCTACAATCAGATGCTCGAGCCCAAGTGCGTGGTGGCCTGCGGTATCTGCGCGTGTTCGGGCGGCGTATTCCGCGATGCCTATAACGTGATCGGCGGCGTGGACCGCGCGATTCCCGTGGACGTGTACGCGCCCGGGTGCGCCATTCGCCCCGAGACCGTGATCGATGCCATCGTTGAGGCGTGCGGCATCCTGGACCAGAAGGAGGCCGTGATGCGCGCCGGCGGTGACCCGCTCACCGTGGGCGGCGCCGCTACCTGGGACGGTGGCGTTGAGCTGGGCGAGGACGGGTTTGTGGCTGCGGGGGCCGGGGCTGA
>OHAY01001430.1_pt1 | contig 22011 bp, 17 predicted proteins | sample 1577191 | NCBI WGS metagenome assembly OHAY01 (sample SAMEA3541504, study PRJEB24748) | human gut metagenome | biome: human gut; feature: human-associated habitat; material: faeces | place: China | collected 2012 | reverse complement strand
AAACGTGGTGGCAGCAGGAATTTGCCGTATTTAAATGCGAAGCCACGGCAAATTCTGTTACTGGGCACGTATGCGTGAACAGTAACAGTACTCAATTTTGGGGATTGCCTATAAGCAGGAGAAAACGGTATAATTGAGGAAGGCAGTTGGATATAAGGGGGACAAGTGGTGGAGATGAAAAATATTGTGAAGACGGAAAGATGGGCGGTTGTCTGGGATATGGGATGATGCGGATGATCGATGCGGTGCATCGCCGTTTACATAAATAGATAGAGGAAATACGATGGAACTGAATTTAAGCGAACCGGGACAGAGCCGGTATCTGAGAGTATATGAATATTACAAAGAATTGATCGTGTCCGGGCAGATGAAGCCGGGAGCGAAGCTGCCGTCGATCCGCAAATGTTCCCTGCAGCTGCAGCTTTCGCGGACGACGGTGGAGACGGCGTATATGCTGCTGGCGGCGGATGGCTATATCATTTCGCGTCCGCAGAGCGGGTTTTATGTAACGGATGCGGTGCTGGCGGCTGCAAACCGGGAGGAAATAGAGCACGGTGTGCCGCGTCAGGAGGAACGCCCGGAAATCCGGTATGATTTTGCGTCTTCAAATGTGGATCGGGAGAGCTTCCAGTTTGATTTATGGCGGCGCTATGTCAAGAGCGCCCTGCGCCAGGATGAACGGCTGCTTTCTTATGGCGAACCGCAGGGAGAGCGGGAATTCCGGGAGGCGCTCTGTGCGTACCTGGGGCGCCACCGCAATGTGATCTGTACGCCGGACAGTATTGTAGTGGGGGCGGGTGTGCAGAGTCTCTTGCATATTTTGTGCCCGATGCTGCGGGAGCGGGACAGCGCATGGTTTTTTAATCCGTCGTTCCGGCAGGGACGCCAGATTTTTGAGGATTATGGGTTTCGGACCGGAGATATAAGAGAATATTGGGAAAGTAATGATAGGAGGATTGAGTCCTCAAAAAAGGATTTGTGCGGAATAGAAAAGCCAGATGTATGTGCAAGAGAGATGAAAACAGGGTTATCCGAACAGATGTCAGAGGCGATGAGACATACAGGGAGAAGTGTTTGCTATCTGACCCCATCGCAGATGACAGTCTGGGGAGAGGTCATGCCGGTGGGCGACCGGATGAAGCTTTTAAAGGATGCGGCGCGCGAGGATATGCTGATTATTGAGGACGATTACAACAGTGAGTTCCGCTATTATAACCGCCCGACACCGTCCCTGCAGGGGCTTTCCGGCGGGCGGGGCGTCGTGTATCTGGGGACATTTTCAAGGCTGCTTCTGCCATCGATCCGCATGAGCTACATGGTCCTGCCGCCGGATCTGCTGAAACGGTATCAGGAGCGGGGGCGTTTTTATAACCAGACGGCGTCCAAGGCAGAGCAGATTGCCCTCTGCCAGTTTATCCGGGACGGACATCTGGAAAGCCAGATCCGAAAGTCCAAGAAATTGTACGCGGCAAAGGCAAAGTGTCTGTGTGATGCGGTGCGGCACATTTTTGGAGAAAAAGCGCGAACGCATCTGGGCGATGCCGGTTTTCTGGTTCTCATGGAGCTTGACAGCCCGCTTACATCGGCGGAAATTGCCGGGCGTGCGGCACAGGCAGGCGTCGCCGTCCGCCCGGTGGAGTCGGTCGGGAGTCTTTTGGAAAAACAGGAGCATCATTTTCAAGAGGGATATCCGAAGCTCCTGTTGTCCTGTGCCTCGCTGGGGGCAGAGCGGTATGAGGAGGCGCTGGAGGTGCTGAAAGAGGTAGTGTATAAGAAAGAAAAATAGAAGATAGATATAGAAGTTAAAATGTCCGCATAAACCACAGCCAGTATCCGGAACCATCCGGGCAGTTGTGGGTATGCGGACATTTTATGCGACATTCTTACCCGTTTTTCTCCTCATGCGGAAGCCGGTTCCGGAGCAGCCGCTTTTTTAATTCACTCCAGTGAAATGGAATTAGCGGGTAAATATAACTTTTTCCGGCGATTGTCCGGTTAAAGACAAGGCAGCCGACGGCAATGAGTGTTCCGGCGATGAAGCCCCAGAGATTGAGGAAAAAGGTCAGAATCAGGAGCAGGACGCGCATGAATTTGAGTGCGTAGCCGAGTTCGAAGCTCGTCATCGAGTAGTTGGCGATCGTGACGAACGCCATATAGAGCATCGTCTCGCTGTTGAACCAGCCGGATTTGACCGAGTATTCTCCAAGCACGATACCGGCGATGACACTGAGCGGTGTCGTCAGCATGCTGGGGGTGTTGACTGCCGCGAGCCGCAGACCATCGATGGCAAATTCCAGGATCAGAAGCTGATAGATCAGCGCCACATGGATCTCGTCGGTGACACGGATAAAAGCGAGCCATTCCGGGATCCAGCCGGGATTCTGCATAAAAAGCAGCCACAGCGGTGTCAGAAATAAGGTCAGGAAAAAGATGACCGTCCGCGACAGGCGCAGATAGGTGCCGGTCAGCGGTGGAAAATAGTAGTCGTCGGCTTCCTCGATGATATCGAAAACAGAGGATGGCAGAATCATTGCGGATGGCGAATTGTCCACCAGAATGATGATATTTCCTTCCAGAATCGAGGCAGCGGAGGTATCCGGACGCTCTGAAAAACGAAATTTTGGGAACGGATTGAACCATTTGTGCGGATAAATACATTCGGCAAGGCTTTCCTGATTCATCGAGAGGGCATCGACATGCACTTTTTGAATCCGGGTGCGGATGCGGTTTAAAAGTTCGGTGTCCACCCGGTTTTCCATGTAGCAGATGGCGATATCGGTGTGCGAACTTTCCCCAATATTCATGATTTCCATCCGCAGCTTCGGATCGCGGATGCGCCGCCGGATCAGAGCCGTGTTGAACACAAGCGTTTCGACAAAACCATCGCGCGAGCCGCGCAATACCTTATCCTTTTCAGGTTCGCTGACTCCGCGGGCGGGATAGGTGCGGCAGTCTATTGTGAGTGCCTGTGCATACCCGTCGATCAGAAGAAAAGGAACACCGGAGAGAAGCTGGATAATCAGCGCGTCCGAATCCGTTTCCAGCCCGATTTCGCCGTAGGCGAGGTAGAGGGCGGCAAAATCGTTTGCATTGTCAGGCATCTGGGCGGTTTCAATGCTGCTCATCGCCTGCAGTACTTTTAAAAGCGTATCGTCCTTGGTAAAACCATCAATACAGTAGAGGCAGGCATCGCGCCCGCCGATCATCAGATTCCGATCTACGACATCAAAACTGATGTCCGGTCGGAGCTTTTTTTGAAAAAAAGTCCGGTTATTTTCAAAGGATGAAGAAATCTGCATCGTGTAAATCTCCTATCAGAGAAGCCAATATCAGTGACCGCGAAGGGACTGGAATGGAACAAAATGTTTACAGATGGAGTATGTGCGAAAAGGATAAAAATATACGAAATGAAGCAAACAGAAAAAAATTCTCATTTTTAAACAGACTTAAATAATTGACAGATTTTATTGGATTAGGGATGCCTAATCCGGTGCGGAGAGTAAGATATTACAAAAGATTATATGGAGGAATATGTATGAAAGGTAAGGGAAGATCCCGGCAGGCAATTCTGGCGGCGGTGACCGTGTTAGCGGCGGCGCAGGCAGGTACTGCTTATGCTTCAACCGGACCGGCATCGGAGTCCGGAGTACAGACCGGTGCCTGGATTCAGGAAGGACAGGACTGGAAATATCAGGGAACGGACGGAACGCTTAAGACTGGATGGGTCAAGACCGAGAGCGGCTGGTATTATCTGGATCCGCAGACCGGACGGATGATGACTGGATGGATCACAGTCGATGGACAGCGGTACTATATGAACACAACTGCCGATGGCGTGGAAGGACAGATGCGCCGCGGCTGGTGGAAGGACAATGCAGGAAAATGGTATTTCTTCAGCACTGCATCCGATGGAACGGAAGGTATGACCGTGACAGGATGGCAGTGGATTGATGGAAAATGCTATTATTTTGATAACTTGAGTGCAGAAAACTTTGGTCAGATGCACACCGAAGGCCGGACGCCGGACGGCTACAGCGTCAATGCGGATGGACAGTGGGTCAATGAAAATGGAGAGGTCCAGACCCGTGCGGATAGAGGTTACGCGAGCAGCCCGGCAGCAGACGGCAACGGAAGCAGCGTATCAGGAGGCGGTTCGGGGAATTCCGGCAGTTCCGACGGCAGCCATTCGGGGGGCTTTGGAAGCAACAGTAATTCTGGAAATAACAGTAATTCCGGAAATAACAGTAATTCTGGAAATAACGGTAATTCCGGGAATGACGGAAATCAGAATGGCGGAAATGCCGGAGATAACGGAAACACTGAAAATCCAGACAAGCCGCAGATGGTTTCGCTGGTAGATGAGACGAAGACAAAGCTTACCGAAGTAAATTCCCTGGGCTGGTGGCTTCCGATCGCATTTGATGAGGGATACAATGCAGGCAATACGGTCGTTAAGGTCGATGGAAAAGATGTAACCAATCTTTTAACTCCGATCACAGATGACGGACGTATGGCAAAACTGGCGCTTCTTGGCACACCGGGCAAAGTAACCGTCAGCAGCAAAGAAGATGCGGCAAAGGAAGAGACGGTGGTTCTGAGCAATGAGAGCCAGGAAGATGCTGTATATGAGGAAAACGACGGCTATCTGCCTGAGAAGATTCTGACGCATGAGCCGGTTGCTTACTGGGACTATTATCTGACCAATTACGATGAAAACGGAAATGCCCGCATTTCTCCGAAAAAGACTACGTATAACTTGAATGAAGAGAAACAGACTCATCCGAGCTATTCGCCGGATGCGGTTCTTCCAAAAAATGGAAAAGCAGCCGTTACCATTCTGTTTAACTATAATACAGATGAGGAAAAAGAGTGGTTTGACGGCATCCGCAAACTGGAACTGGTTGAATACAATGAGCAGAAGAACACAATTAATTCGAGTCTCGTATTTGACAGTGAAAAGAATGTGGCGCACGGACAGGGACGCGTTGGACAGCTGACTATCCAGACAGGACAGAGCAATTTCTTTAATAATGGACGTTATTATGTGCGGGTTGTATCGTCGGCAGGCGGTTCCGCGCTCGTCCCGATTCATGTCGTCAATGAGACAGTACCGACGCTGGAGCTTAAGGAAACACCGCAGTCCGGTAAGAATCTCCATTTTGCAGTCAGCGATCTGGTATACGCAATTGAGACACCGATCGAGCGTGTGACCCTGGAAGATCCGAACGGAACAGTAAGCGACCTTAAGATGCTCGATGACTGGTATCTCTACAGCCAGGATTTATTTGTTCTGTACAATGATAATACAGACCATCTGCCATACAAGGGCAACTACAAGCTCACTGTATATGCAAATGGTTTCCGGTCATTCTCCAAGAGCTTCAAGGTGACAACGGGCGCAGAGCCGGTAAAAGAGAAGGAACAGACCAATGGTCAGAAAATGGCGTCATACGGATTCGACGGTATCAGCACCGCATCGACTGGTTCCGGCGGAAGCGGAAGCTCCAGCGGCAGCAGCTCAGGAAGCTATGCAATCTCTGCAAACCTGATTTTTGATTCAGATCTGCTTGTAAATGCACATCTCCTTGAACAGGCCAAGATGGAAAATGATGCGTCCAAGGCAGTCATGGAATGGTGGTACAATGCGATTCCGGATGCAGTCTATGATACTGGAGATGATGATTTCTTCAGATGGAAAGACTACGTAAATAAGAGTGAGAATCAGAAATACGAAGAGAACAGAATGCTCCCATTTGCAGATTACCGTGAAAATGGAGCACTGGATCCGAACCATCCGGCAACGGCAAAAGAGGTTCTTGAAGATGGTCTGCTCGGCGATATCCAGTACAATGGAAACTTCTCCCGTCAGGATGCACCGGCGATTACAGTTGTACAGAACAAAGAGGGCGAGCCGGTAGTCCTGCAGACAGAGGATACAGAGTATATCGAGGCGGTTCAGAGTATCGTTGTCAACGGAAACTGGCAGGCACTCAGCAAGGACAAATATTCCATCGATAAAGAAGCTGGCACCATTACCATAGAGGCGGATGTATTCAAGGCTGGTGAGGAGTATAAGCTGACTGTCGATGCAACGGGATATAAGAGCCAGAGTATCGCATTTACATACGATAAGGTGCTGGAGAGTGATCTGGCGCTGAAGGTTGATTATGCGGATGCTAAAAATGCATTTTCAGCAAAGAAGACAGTAGATGGAAAGAAAACATACTACTTTGCAGATGCTGAATTTACCGTTGAGGGCAGCGAGGGAGATTTCTTGAAGAACCTGAAATCTGTTACTCTGCTTTCCGATGAGGAGGATGCTGTTGAGAGAAATGTTTATCCAAAGGGTGTATCCAGCAGCAATGATGTATATTATGAGGTATCTGAGGATGGAACGCAGCTGATTCTTCATCAGGTTCAGCCGGGAACTTATAAACTGACACTTCGTTCGAATTACTACAAAGAGGCGCTGCGCTGTGAATTTGTGGTGGAGAAGGAAGAGGAAGAGATAAAAGAAGAGATGGCGGCTCCGGAAGTAGTGGAGTTCAGCAAACATAAAGCCAGCTGGGCATTTGATCCGGATTTTGGCCGCGCTTCTTTTAAGGATTCAACAGGAACGAGTGTAAAAGATTATTTGGCTAAGATTACGTCTGTGAAGGTTGGAACAACAGAGTATACGAAAGCTTCTTACAGCCTTAGTTCGTATAAGCCTACATGGAAGATGTCAGATGCAGATGATCCAGATAACAATGTACAGAATTTTGATTGCATCGATTTCACCTTAGACGGTTTCAGCACCGAAGAAAGCACCGATGTAACGATTCAGGCAGAAGGATATGAAGAGCTTACCTTTACAGTTACAAAGGATATGAAGTTAGCGGGTGACGAAGAGAAACTGCTTCCAGCACCGGAACTGACAGGCAGCACTACGGTTGATGAGGGAGATCCGCTGGTTCTGACTGGTGATGAAGAGTATCTGAAAGCAATTAAGTCTGTAAAAGTAACTGGCAATAATGAGGAGGATGTTGCGCTTGGATTTGCAGTAAATGGTACAACATTGACAATTCAGACAAGCGCACTGGATAGTGGTCTGAATGAGGTTGTGATCGAAGCAAAAGGTTACAAGAATCAGTCGATCACGGTTACAGTTGAGAGCCAGAAAGCAGATACAGAAATTGAGGTTTCCAGTGTTGTAAAAGAGAGTAGTTGGACAGGAGATTATTTACTGATCCGTTTCAATGGAGTTGAGGGGGAAAAGTTAAAAACTTTCTTAAAGGAGATTGATTCGGTTGAGGTGAATGGAAAAGAGTATAGCAAGGCATCCGTTTCCTCGTTCCTTGGAAGTGGTGAGTTTGCACCGCATGCAACGGATACATCTTATAGCAATGATAATTATGATTGTTTAAAGGTTTCAGCGTCCGGATTGAGTGAAGAAGAGGAGAATGAAATTCTTATCTACACTAAGAATAACGGAACGATTGAGTGCAAACTTGATAAAAACTGGAAATTAATCAAGGAATCCAAAACGCTTCTTGCCGACGAAGTCCTCCCAAGCGAGATCGTCACCACCCCAACCGAGGGAGTAACCACACCGGAGCAAACACCGGCAGAGCCGAAGACGAATGACGAAAACAAGGCAGATGTACCGGATGGCGATAAGAAGAACGAGACAGACGATGCGAACAAGGCACCGGAAGTAGACGAGGACAAGAAAGAGGATTCGGACGAGTCCAAGGATACTTCGGATGAGAAGAAAGACGAAACTTCAGATAAAGGCGATGCTGACAAGGATGATTCGAAAGATGAATCCGGCGAAACTGGTGACGATTCCAAGAAGAATGAAACGGACGAATCTAAGGACAATGATTCCAAGAAGGATGAGACCGGTGACGTAAAAGATGATACTTCTGATAAGGAAGAATCTGACGGCGGTAAAGGCGATACTTCTGAGAAAGAAGAGTCTGTTTCTGAAGAAGAGTAGTTGTATTTAAAGGAGTAAAAATTGAAACAGAAGTGGTGGATTTTATTAACCCTGCTGCTGTGTGGCTGCGGTGCTTCATCGCAGCCGGATCAAACGGGGGCGGTCCAGAATGACCGTCCTCGTTTATCTGCGTCTACGGAAGAGACGGCAGAAAATGTGGCAGCAGTAGAAAAAAACGAAAATTTAGAGAAAAATCCCTCAAATTCGAACCAGAATCCGGGAGAAGGGCAGAACTGGACGGTGTTTGCGATGGATACTGTGATGCAGTTTGATGCCTACGGTGGAAGTGCAAATTTGCAGGAAAAAGTGAAACGGCGGGTGGAAGAGCTGGAAGGGGAGCTTTCGACAACGCAGGAAAACAGCGATATTTTCTATCTAAATCAGGAGAAAACAGCGAAACTTTCCGATGATACGCGTTATCTGATGCAGGAGGCGCTAGCGCTGGGAGCGGAAACAGATGGTGCACTCGATATTTCAATTTACCCGGTTGTGCAAAGCTGGGGATTTACAACGGGAAATTACCGGGTCCCCAGTGAGAGCGAGCGGGAAAGCCTGCTTAAATCGGTCGATTATCGTCTGGTCGGTTTAGAAGCAGATACGACGTCGATCGAGCCGGGAATGATGGTGGATCTAGGCGGTGTCGGAAAGGGATTTACCGGAGATGAGGTGGTAAAGACTATGAAGGAGGACGGCGTGACAAGCGCACTGTTCAGTCTTGGAGGCAATATCCAGACGATCGGAACAAAACCGGATGGCGAGAAATGGTATGTCGGCATCAAGGATCCGGAGAGCGACGGCTATCTGGGCGGAGTCAGGGTGCAGGATGAGGCGGTCATTACCTCCGGCGGCTATGAGCGCTATTTCACGGATGATGACGGAACAATTTACTGGCATATCATGGATCCGTCCACTGGGGCGCCGGCGCATAGCGGGCTGATTTCTGTGACAATCATTGGACCGTGCGGACTGCGCTGCGATGGGCTTTCGACCGCCCTGTTTGTCATGGGACGGGAAAAGGCAGCGGCACATTGGGCGGCGCATCAGGACTATGAGGCAGTCCTGGTTGACGAGAGCGGCACGATCTGGCTGACGCCGGGCTTAAAAGACCGATTTATTCCGGTGGATCAGGGGGAGACGCGGGAGATGCGGATATTGTGATTCTGGAACAGATCTAGTATAATGAGCAGAGAAAAGTGCATGCGAGTCAGATTTACAATTTATAACGAAGAGGTCGAAAATACCGTGAATGATAGATTGAAAAAGAAGCTTCTTTGCTTTGAGCGCGCTCTCTCCACATTGGAAGGATACGAGGGATGGATGATAGGCACAACTACACTTCATCTGGACTGGCAGCCCAAACAGGGGGAGAATGAGTTTTGCCATACCAAATTAACTCCAGAAATCATCAAAAAAGGTCGCTCGGCAATCCGGGTCCGCATAGCGGTAGCGGAGGAGGAAAAGGAACGGGAAAATGAGGAGATGGAAGTGCTGCTGGTAAAACCGCGCCAGAGCGTCCTTGTCCCGGAAAAAGAGAAAATGCCGCTCATGAAAGCAATTAAGGAACTGGGAAGTGAGGATGATGATACGCTGGCATTTAGCCGCAGCCAGATGGAAGAATATCTCCGGGAGGCGGCAGATACCAATCCGATCCATCAGGGAGAAGCGGCAGTTCTGCCGGGGTTTCTTGTTATGAATGCCTGCCTGCTTCGTCTGTGGAAGAAGGGCTGGATGAAGGGACAGACCGCTCTGGAAGTACGTTTTCTTGCCCCACTTCGTCCTGATGAGGAGGTATATCTGTCGGATTCGGGGCAGGAGGGAAGAAACGCGGTGTATCTGAGAACGAAGCAAGAGGGAAAGGAAATTCTTTCGATTACAGAAAAATAGGGATGCCGATGATAAAGTGGGTGCAGAGGAGCTATGGGCGCATATGTAAACCATTTATAAAAACAAGGTTGACAATCTCTTGAAATTCCGATATACTCTTTTCTAGCAAAGATTCTCTGTGTGTGATTCATAGGAAAATGCATTACACGGCTTAGAATTTTATCACTGAGGAGGTATATATAATGAGTTCAGAGACAAGTGCAGTGAACGTACACGGCGCATGGAGCGCGAAGCGGCTTACACTTTTGGCGATGATGCTGGCTCTTATCAGTGTGTCTTCGTATATTGCGATTCCGCTTCCGTTTTCGGATGCAAAGATCACAGCGCAGACGATGATTGTCAACCTGATCGGTCTGCTGATTGCACCACAGGATACCATTTTAGTTATGGCGAGCTGGCTGCTGTTAGGCTTATGCGGCGTGCCGGTATTCAGCGGCGGAAGCGCAGGACCGGGAAAACTGCTTGGACCGAGCGGCGGTTACTATATCGGATTTCTGGTTGTAGCGTTCCTGATTTCCCTGTTTTGCCGGAAATGGAAAAATGTTGCATTCCAGACAGCGTTCCTGATTGTAGTTGGTATTCCGGTGATTTACGCATTCGGTGCAGGCTGGATGAAACACGTGACCGGACAGCCGTGGGGTGCAGTTATCGTGCAGTCGATAATTCCGTTTATTCCGCTGGACATCGTTAAGTGTGTGGCAGCGGTAGCACTTGGAAAGGCGCTGAAGCGGACGGGCTTATTTGGAAATTAGATAGAAAATAAAGATGGGATGTGGTAGTGAACAGAATCAGCCTTTTAGTGCAGAAATGCAGCCAGGAGGTATGAGGAGTCCGTTGCCGCATCCCTTTAATTTTAATTAGAAATAGAAGAAAAACAGGAGAAAAGCATGAATCACGTATATATTCTGGGCGGTTTGCGCAGTTACATCGGGGTGAAAGATGGAATGTACCGTCATATCCCGGCGGAAAAGCTGGGGGCGGAGGTGCTGCGGGAGGTGGTTTCGCGATTTGAGCTTCCAACCGATGCGATCGACTATATAATAGGAGGAAATGCGGTCGGGGGAGGCGGCAATATCACGCGTCTGGCGGCACTTTCGGCAGGGTTTCCAGAGCGGATTCCGGCGGTTACTTTGGATCTGCAGTGCGGGTCGGCGCTGGAGGCGATCAGCGCGGCAGCAGCCAAGATTGAAAGCGGGATGGCGGATCTGGTCATTGCCGGGGGAATGGAGAGTTCTTCGGTACAGCCGTACCGCATGATGTCCCCGAACCATCCGGAGTATGACGGTGGAAAGGTGTATACGGTTGCACAGTTTGTGCCGGGAAAGCGCGGCGAGCAGGTTATGTTAGAGGGCGCGGAGGAGACTGCGATCCGGGAAAATGTCTCTAAGGAAGAGATGGACACCTGGGTGCTCCGGAGCCATAAGAGGGCGGCGCAGGCGCGCAAAGAGGGAATATTGGAGGATATAACGGTTTCCATCGACGGCAGCAGCCGGGATGAGGGAATCCGTCCGACAATGAGCCAGCGTCTGATCGACCGCCTGCCGTATCTGCTTCCAAATGGCACGAAAATCACGGCGGCAAATGCGTGCCTGATGCACGATGGCGCGGCATTTGTGGTACTTTGTTCGGAACGGTTTTTGCGGGAACAGGGACGGAAAGCAGAATGCCGTTTCCGGTTTGGTACAGCGATCGGGGATGATCCGATGATGAGCCCAAAATCAGCCGTCAGCGCTGCTAAGGCGATACTTGCAAAAACGGGGCATTCTTATCAGGAGATCGATGCTTTTGAGGTCAATGAAGCGTTTGCCGTTATTGATGTTCTATTTGAACGTGCATTTCCGGGGATTGAAGACCGTTATAATATCTGGGGCGGGGCACTTGCCTATGGGCATCCATATGGAGTCTCCGGCGCAATGATTCTGCTGCATCTGATGAAAGCACTGGAACATAAAAATGGGCATTTGGGAATGTGCTGCGTGGCAGCCGCCGGAGGGATCGGAAGCAGTATTCTGGTGGAGAAAGTAATGAAGTAGATGAAGACAGTGCTTGAATGATATAAAAAGTAAATGTGGTAAATTTAAAAGCTCAAATTGGTAAAAAGTTCTATATAAAAATAAGTAAAAGACAGGAATTAATCATGAAAGAAATACAGACACAACGTATAAATACATATCTGGATGCGCTCCGGGCATACCCGCCAGAGTGGGAAGCCCTGATCACGGAGAAAGAGCGCTATACGTTCGGGGAGCTCATCGAGGCGGCAGAACGTGTAAGGAAACATCCGAAAGAGATAGAAGAGAAACAGGGAAAACGTCACATCCACTGGATCCAGGAACCGACGATCGCGCATCAGCTTATTCAGTTTCTGGCATATGGAGACGGAAATACGGTTCCGGTGATTGCACCGTCCGATGTAAAAATTTCCGATGAATTGCGTGACGTGACACCTCCGGAAGGGGCATATATGGGTGTGATGACGTCGGGAACCTCCGGTCGTCAGAAAGTATTGTTCCGCTCCTTTGAAAGCTGGCACGATTTTTTTAAGCTTCAGAATAAAATTTTCAAAATGGGAGAGGGAAGCATTACGTTTATGCAGGGGAGCCTGGCGTTTACGGGCAACCTGAACCTTTATATGGCGCAGCTTGCGTCCGGCGGAAGCGTCGTTGCGGCGGATTCCTTTGATCCGCGCCTTTGGAAGCGGATGATCGAGGCAGAACAGGCGACCTGCGTCTATCTGATTCCTGTCAAGCTGCGGGCGCTGCGGCGTATCTATGAGCGGGAACAGGCGGTCAATTACCGGATTATTTCTTTTGTCAGCGGCTCCCAGAGTATGGGCGGTGCGGAGGCAGTGCAGTTTAAAAAGGCATTTCCCGAAGCGGAGATTACATTGTATTATGGCGCCAGCGAGCTGAACTATATTACCTATATCCATGGAAGTGAGATGAAAGAAGATACGACGCTGGTTGGTCGTGCATTTCCAGAGGTGGATGTCTGGATTGAAAACGACCATTTTCATGTAAAAACGCGGTATGGAATCCTTGGAATTGGAAATGACGCGGTGATTGGGGACTGCGGTCACACAGATGCAGAGGGACTCTTCTATTTTGATGGGCGGGATGATGATATCTGCAACATAAATGGGAGAAAAGTGTCATCCCTCCGGGTCGAAGAAGCGGTGCGGACATTTCCGGGAGTGGCAGAGACGGCAGTGAAGGCAGTCCATGAGCATGGGCGCGATTATCTGAAAGTGTGGATTGTGTGGGAGAAAGAAGCTGAAAGGGAAGAAATTGCCGGAAGTGACAGCGAAAAAAGTGGTTGTATCAATATGGCAATTCGGGAATTTTTGGCAGAAAGACTGGCAGATTATGAGATTCCACGCGAATTTGTATTTCTAAAGGAGTTTCCAAAGACTGAAAGTGGAAAGATTCGTAAAAAAGAACTGTGAAAAATGCTTTTTCTTGTCAAAAAAGAAAATTGCTTATTGTGCAAAATGACAAAAGTGACGTTGACAAAATTGGAAAAGGGTGGTATATTCCCGTCTTTGACAGTAATGTTTGGAAAAACACCGCAGAAAGGCTTATTCTATATAGCTTTTCCGGCGGTGCTTTTTCGTTTTGTGATAAATTCATAGTCTGTTTCAATCCGGGCCTGTTCTTTTGCCCAAGCCATAACGTCATCTCTTGTAGGATCGTGTTCAACCAGCAATTCTTTTAAGGTGCCAAGCTTTCGAATAGTCCTGGAAGTAGATTTTCCATTGGCATCAATGTAGGATTGCTTTTTATTTAGATATAGTTTATATTGTTATATAAAGAGTTATATCATTCATGTTATTAGGAACAGGGAGAAAGAAAATGTTAAATAGTAGTGCCGCAGTGCCGCTGTATGTCCAATTAAAAGAAAAAATTGAACAAAAAATAAGTGATGGTGAATATAAACCAGGAGAAAAGCTGCAAACGGAAGGTGAAATGGCAAAATCGTTTGGAGTCAGTATTATTACAGTTCGAAAAGCAGTCAGCGAATTGGTGGAAAAAGGACTTGTAGAAAAAAAACAGGGAAAAGGAACATTTGTCTGCCAGCGCAAAGTAACTAAAGATATGAAAAAATTGCAGAGTTTTTCGGAAATGTGTGCTCATATGGGAATGAAGGCCGGAGGACGTATGCTTGAAAACAGGCTGGAACTGGCGAGTGAAAAGATAGCCCGGCTTTTGAATGTGGAAAAAGGCAGCCAGGTTATCTATATATCCAGAGTCCGCTATGCGGATGGTATGCCGATGGCGATTGAGCGTAACTATTTTCCACTTAAATATGCATTTCTTCTGGAAGAACGATTTGATGACAATTCATTGTTTACATTTTTGAAGGAACACTCTCATACAGCAGTGGCAATTTCAGAAAAATGGATTGAACTTTGCAAGGCGACAGCAGCGGAAGCAGAGCTTTTGCAGATGGCGAAAGGAACTTCGATGCTTTTTATCAAAAGTGTGGCATATACGGCTGAGAAGGAACCCATTTATGTAGGGCATCAGGTGTTTAATGGAGAAAAATGCTCATTTTATGTCTGTGAATCTACAATAGGAATCGAGTAAATTAATTGAAAAGAAAAGGCTGATTCAGGTTAGGAAGCAAGAAAAATTTGCGCTAACAGGAGTCAGCCTTTTCTTTTTATCAGGAACATGGAAACGGAGATGATAGAAATTCCATTACCGGGCACGTATGCGTGAACAGTACCTAGAAAAAAGTGATGTAAAAAAATGCAGAAATCACTTGACAAAATACATACATAAGTATAATATGATATCATAACATTATATAATGATATATAATCAATCCAAAGGAGATGAAAAAATGCGGGTCATTGGAATTGGGGACAATGTGTGCGACAAATATGAACATCTCAGGCTTATGTTTCCGGGAGGTCAGGCTGCAAACTTTGCGGTTTATGCAGGGATGCTGGGGGCAGAGTCAGCTTATATGGGAGTGTTCGGGCGGGATGAGGTTGCAGAACATGTGATAGCAACACTCGATGAGCTGCAGGTAGAACACAGTCGGTGCCGTCAGTATGAAGGAGAAAATGGTTATGCGAGGGTTACGCTGGTAGACGGAGACCGTGTCTTTCTCGGAAGCAACAAAGGCGGCGTATTAAAAGAAAATCCGTTAAATCTGGACGTGGAAGATCTGGAGTATATTAAAACATTTGATCATGTGCACACGACCAATAATAGCTATTTTGATGAACAGCTTCCTAAACTGGCAGAACAGGGAATCTCTGTATCGTATGATTTTTCGGGTCAGTGGGTCGATGAAGAACGAGTAAAAAAGGTTGCTCCGTATATTACGTATGCGTTTCTTTCATGTGGTTCCGTTTCGAGAGAGGATGCGGAAGAAATTTGTAAGAAAATGTTTCGTGCTGGATGCCCAATGGTAATTGCAACAAGAGGAAGCTATGGAGCAGTTCTATTTGATGGAACGCAGTTTTATGAGCAGCCGCCGCATCTGGTTGAAGCAGTAGATACGCTGGGAGCAGGGGATTCATTTGCAACGGCATTTCTGCTTTCGTTTCTGGAGAGCCGGAAAAAGTATGGCATACAGATGAAAGAAAGCATTTATGAAAAAGAGATAAGGAAAGCACTGGAAGCAGGGGCAGAGTTTTCTTCGAAAACCTGTATGGTTCAGGGGGCTTTTGGACATGGAAAGTCATTTTGACAAATAATTGATACAAAAAAAGAAAAGGAGATCAGAAAGATGGAAAAATCAGTAAAAGAAATTGTAGCAGAGATCAAAGAAAAGATGGACAAACTGGGTGGATTAAAGCATGTGTATTTTGTAGCTTGCGGCGGATCTAAGGCAGCTATTTTCCCAGGGCTGTACCTTCTTCAGAGTGAGGCAAAAACTTTTAGCGCTACTACATATACCAGCAATGAATTTGTTCATGCAACACCAAAAGAACTGGATGAGCGGTGCGTCGCAGTTATTTGTTCATTAAAGGCAACGCCTGAGACCGTGGAGGCAGTAAAAACAGCCAATGCTGCAGGTGCAGTGACAATCGCTATGACAGGAAATATGCAGACAGGTATGGCAAAAGTTGGACAGTATATTGTGACATATTCAAATGGAGATGATCAGGTATATAGTGATTCTAACCAGGCGAACTCCCTTCGGATTGGTTTTGAGCTGTTAAAACAGTTTGAAAACTGGGAGAATTATGACAAGGCGATGGAAGCATACCGTTACATTGATGAAATTATAGAAGAAGGCAAGAAAAATGTTTTGGCGGATGCAAAAGCCTGGGCAGAAAAATATAAAGATGAACCTGTATTTTACGTGCTGGCATCTGGTTCAAACTATGGAGTTGCATATTCCATGTGCTGCTGTCATTTCATGGAGATGCAGTGGAAGCATGCTGTGTGCCTGCATACGGGTGAGTACTTCCATGGTCCATTTGAAACAACGGATAAGAAGCTTCCGATGATCCTTCTGATGAGTGAGGGAAGAACCCGCGCATTGGATGAACGCTGCTTAAAATTCCTGCGCACTTATGCGGAAAATTATATTGTAATTGATTTTGAAAAATTAAATGGCGGTAAAATCGATAAGAGCGTCGTAGAATTCTTTAATCCGGTTGTTATGATTCCGATTGAGAGATACTATGTTTCCCAGATGGCGGAAGTGCGTGGTCATTCTATGGATGAAAGACGTTATATGTGGAAAGTGGAATACTAAAGATCCTCCAATTAAATATTTTCTTAGACAGACAGCGAGGCCTGACCGTATGGAGCAGACTTCGCTGTTTTGTCCATACGGACAAGTTAATTTAGAGTGAGCATAGTGTAAGTAAAAAATCAGAACGTTTGGCATCAAAGAATTGCTGAAAAAGATAACAGACAAGTGAAAAAAATTGTGAAAATTGATATGGATGTGTGTGATGAAAAAGAAAACGTAATAAAAATATGATAGGAAGAGAGGCTGACCCCCTAAAAAAAATATGTAAAATGACAAATTAGCATTGACAATATAATGATATATGATGTATTATAATGACATGATATGAAAAAATTCGCTTGAAACCTGCAGGAACAAGAAGAATTTGAAAAGAAGGTAGGAGGAAATGTCATGAAAGCAGATGTGTTTGAGTATGAAGGGGAAGGTATTCAGTGTGTATATGACAATAAAAAATGGGTCGTATGTATTAAAAACTGGAAGCCTAATAATGATATTGAGAAGATTCAGTATCTGGAAGTGCATCACGCAACCGATGAGCAGTTTATTCTGGTTCAGGGAAAAGCAGTTCTTTTGACGGCGTCCCGCGAGAATGATGCATTTAAGATTGATGTAATTCCGATGGAGCCAAATAAAGTTTACAATGTTTTGCAGGGAACATGGTTTAATACGATCACACAGAAGGATACAAAGCTGATATATGTGCAGGATGCGGGGACGACAACAGAAAACAGCGAATACTGTGATATGACAGAAGTGGAATTGAGTATGGTTAGGGAAAAAGCAAAAAAAGCATTGCAGTAGCATCATAAAAAAGAAATGAGGAGGACAAAAGATGGAGTTTAATGCGTATTCCATGTTGGTGGATTTCATGTGGGCAGGTATTTTCCTGTTTGTGGCGAAAATGCTGAGGGAAAAAATCAAGATTCTGCAGAGCCTGTTTGTTCCGGTCAGTCTGCTGGCTGGATTTATCGGGCTTGCGTTAGGACAGAATGGTTTTGGAATTATCAGTTTTTCTTCACAGTTTGGTTCTTATGCAGGTCTGCTGATTATTGCAGTATTTGTATCAATTGGGCTGAGGGGCTTTAATTTTTCAGCTGGTGGCTGGAAAACAAATTTTGATCGGATTGGCAGCTACTACTGCTTCCGCAATATTGGCTGGGCGTTTCAGTATGCAATGCCGATTATTTTTGCAATGGTAGTCCTGAAAATAGTTGCTCCTGATTTAAATCCGGCATTTGGAATGTTGATTCCTGCAGGCTTTCAGGGAGGTCATGGTACAGCAGCAGCACTTGGCGCGACACTCGGCACACTTGGATGGGAAGATGCAACGGATCTGGCGATGACAAGTGCAACGGTGGGTATTTTAACCGGTATTTTTGGTGGAATTATTTTGATCAAACTTGGAACAAAAAGAAACTATACCAAGTTTGTAAAAGATTTCAGCCAGCTTCCTAACGATATGCGCACGGGACTCATTGAAGAAGGAAAACGCCCGGTATTAGGCGAAGAAACCGTTTCACCGATGGCAATTGATCCGCTGGCATGGCATCTTCTTCTGATTCTGATTCCAACCGGTATTGGATATCTTTTAACAAATGTAATTCAGGGAGCAACCGGACTTGGCGTTCCGAGCTTCTCTGTCGGCTTCCTGGTAGCAATTGTATTTCATTTTGTATTAAAAGGAATAAAAGCCGATAAATATGTAGATAACCGCATCATTTCCCGTATGGGAAGCTGTGCAACTGATTTCCTTGTATTTTTCGGTGTGGCATCAATTAAGATTCCGGTTGTTATTGAGTACGCAGTTCCGTTTGGCCTGCTGATGTTATTTGGAATTGTCTGGGTTGTATTCCACTTTACAGTGATTGCGCCGAGACTCTTAAAACAGGAGTGGTTTGAGAGAGGCATCTATGTATATGGTTACTCGACCGGTGTAACAGCAATCGGCATGGCGCTTTTAAGAATTGTAGATCCGGAGAACAAGAGCTGTACACTGGATGATGCAGCAATTGTAACACCGATTGAGTCAATTATTGAAATTTTTGCATTAGCGGCAGTTCCGGTTGCCTGTGTTCAGGGAAACTGGATTGCAGCTGTAACACCAATTTTGATTTACCTGGCAGCGCTTTGCATTGTCCCGGTTGTATTCAAATGGTGGCATAAACATCCAGGTAAAGCATGGGATGAAAGTGAGTCTTAGGGAAAGACAAAAGATGTAAATATAATCTATAAATAAGCGGGCACTGTGAAATCTGATAGAGCGAAGTTTTTTGCAGTGCCTTTGTGTATAGAGAGGAGGAACAACTGGATGATAAAGATAAGGCGGGAACAGATTGCAGGAATGAATATGCACTATAAATACAGAACTTTGGATTATTTCTTTAAAACGCAGCAGGCTCTCGGAATAAAAAATATAGAGTTTTGGTGTGCAAGACCGCATTTCCTGCTAGATGATTATGGGTTTGAGGATGCGGCTGAATTAAAAAAGAATGCAGCAGATTATGGATTGACAATCGGAGCTTTTTCACCGGAGTGTACGATTTATAATTATGCACTTTGCTGTCATGACGAGACGGCAAGAAAGCATTCAATCGGATATTTTGAAAATGGAATCCGTGCAGCGGCAGAAGCTGGTGCGAAAGTGATGGTACTCAATTGCTGCGGCGGTGCAAGAAATGAAGATCCGAGACGTATTTTTGAACGTGCGGTTCAAACCTTGCGTCGGCTTTCAAAAACTGCTGCGGAAGAGGGGGTTATTCTTGCAGTGGAAACAGTACGGCCAGAAGACGCAACGGTTATTAATATGCTTCCAGAACTAAAAAAACTTTTGGAGTCGGTTAATGAGCCGCAGATACAGGCTGCCCTGAATTTGACGAGTGCTGGAGTGGCAGGAGAGTCGATGAAAGACTGGTTTGAAGCATTTGGAGACAAAATATACCATATCCGTTTTGTGGATGGACGTCCGCAGGGATGCCTTGCATGGGGAGATGGTTTGAGACCGTTAGAGGATCAATTGATTTGTCTGGATCAGTACAAATATAAAGGATTGCTAAGCCTGGCACTGAATGATGCACGCTACCTGGAGGATCCGGCTGCAGCCGATCGGCAGAATATGCGTGAATTGGAACCGTTTATAATGGATTAATGGAGTAATTGTATGAGGAGGAAGCGAAAATGAAAATAGTTGATTTTGATAAACTTTCGGTATTGAATCTTCATTATTGCCAATATACGTTGGATTATTTCCTGGATTGTATGCAGGAACTGGGAATCAAAAATGTAGAATTGCTGGGAGGACATCAAGGACTTTGGCTGGATCCAAAGGAATATCAGGATCCAGAGCCAGTCCGTAAAAAATTACAGGAACACGGTTTGAAGTGTCCGGTATTTACACCACAGAATTGCCGGTTTGGTTACCAATTTGGTGTAAAAGAACCAGAACTGAGAGAAAAAACATTTGGATTTTTTGCAAATGGGATACGTCTGGGGGCTGCGCTGGGGGCAGAGAAGATAGAAGCAAATTCCGGATGGGGTTACTGGGATGAAGCGGAGGAGGATGGATTGAAACGGGCAGCTGAGATGCATCAGAGACTTTGTGAGGTCGCAGAGGAAAATGGCGTGACAATTGTGGCAGAGTCTTTACGGCCGCAGGAATCAAGAATTGGGTATAGTTTGCGGCAAATGAAACAGTTATTTGATTTAGTCGATCATCCGCGCTTTAAAGTTATGATTGATTTGACAGCAATGTCGGTTTCTGGTGAAACGATTCAGCAGTGGTTTGATGTTTTTGGAAAGGAAAACATTGTACATTCACATTTTCAGGATTGTGATCCCTATGGGCATTACATCTGGGGTGAAGGGAAGAGAAACTTAAGAAAAGATTTAGAGGACATGGTAAAAAATGGATATGAGGGATATTTTACGCAGGAACTGACAGCACCGGCGTATTACCTGGATCCATTTCGTTATGACAAAAGAAATGTGCAGAATTTGAGAATGTACATGGAATAGAGGAGAGAAAGAATATGTGGACAGATGAATTATTTCATGTAAAAAAACCGATCATTGCACTGTTGCATTTGCGGGCGCTGCCGGGGGATCCTCTGTATGAAAAAGATGCAACGATGGGAGAGGTAATTAAAAATGCAGCCAGAGAGCTTCAGGCGCTCCAGGAGGGAGGAGTAGATGGAATTTTGATTGCCAATGAATTCAGCCTTCCGTATGAAAAAAAGGTTTCCTACGTAACTGTGGCAGCGATGGGACGGATTGTGGGAGAATTAAAAAAAGAGATAAAAGTTCCATTTGGTGTCAATATTGTTTCTAATCCATTGGCGACGATCGATTTGGCAGCGGCAGTAGAGGCAGATTTTGTAAGAAGTACATTTACGGGTGCCTATATAGGTGAAAATGGAATTACAGATACGAATATTCCAGAAGTCTTGCGTAGAAAAAAAGCACTTGGACTAGATAAAATGAAATTGCTATATAAGGTAAATCCAGAGTCGGATGTATATCTAGCAGAGAGAAGTCTGGAAAAAATAACAAAATCCATGATTTTTCATTGCTTTCCAGATGGTCTGTGTGTTTCTGGAAGTAGTGCTGGTCAGGAAACGGATTCAAGTTTGGTACGCAGGGTCAAGGCAGTTTCTGGATTTGTTCCTGTTTTCTGTAATACAGGGTGTACGAAGGAAAATGTGGTTGAAAAACTTAGTGAATGTGATGGCGCTTGTGTAGGGACTGCTTTTAAGAAAGATGGTAAATTTGAGAACTTTGTTGAAAAACAGAGAGTCATGGAGTTTATGGATGTAGTTAAGGCGTATCGCTGTACAATGAAAGAAGGCGTATAGACGTTGCATTATTTTTTAGGAATTGACGTTGGTACATATTCAAGTAAAGGAGTTCTAACAGATGAGTCTGGAAAGGTGGTAAGTCGGGCAGTTACTCATCACGGAATGGAAAATCCAGAACCTGGTTATTATGAGCAGGACGCGGATAAGGTATGGTGGAATGATTTTTGCATTTTGTCAAAAATGCTCTTACAGCAGAGTGGTGTAGAACCAGAAAAAATTGCTTGTGTAGGGGGAAGCACATTGGGAGCAGATTGCCTTCCAGTTGATAAGGATGGGCATCCTTTACGAAAAGCAATTTTATATGGTATTGATGCACGTTGCGTGGAAGAAATGGAGTATCTCTCACAGTATTATGGCACAGAAAAAGTAAAAAAACTATTGCTGGAGACTCCCTTTAAATTAAATCAAATTGCAGAATTAGCAGGGTACAGCGATTCAAAGTATATGAGCAAAGTATTTAAAGAAGAAGTAGGAATGCTGCCGAGCGAGTATCGAAAATCATTGCATTAGCAGCGGAAATGCTATCATCCAAAATCAACATTTTCATAATAAAGTTGTTTAAAATATTCTACCTTT
>OHAY01001427.1_pt1 | contig 22019 bp, 20 predicted proteins | sample 1577191 | NCBI WGS metagenome assembly OHAY01 (sample SAMEA3541504, study PRJEB24748) | human gut metagenome | biome: human gut; feature: human-associated habitat; material: faeces | place: China | collected 2012 | reverse complement strand
ATCAACTTGCTTCCCTGATCAATTACTGGTAATCTGCCATTCTCAATGTATTGCTTTTGCTTTATTTTATTCTCTGCAGGAACAGATATTTTTTTCACCACTTCTTTGTAACGCATTACGCCACCAATTCCTCATTCATTTCTTGTAATATTTCTTCATAATTATCCCCGAAGGCATCATAAAATCCCAACCGTCCACCTTTCCGATCAAACGGTGTCAGATCCAGATCTTCCGGCAAGATACTGAGCGAAGTTGCAATATGATCTTTGATCAAGCGTAGCCACTCCATCTGTTCTTCCGTGAAATGTATAGCACCAGCATTTCTCCGCAATGTCCATTGCATGAAGTTATAATTCACCTTGTCTGCGAATGGCGTCAGATTATCTGTATATCCCATTTCAAAGCGAATAATGGAAATCAAATCTGTCAGCTGTGCTATTGTTCCTCTCTTCACTTTGTCAGACTTCTTAATAGCATAACAATCCCACAGTCGTTCCACAGTAATTCCCTTTGATTTAAGTTTCTCATATAAGGCTTTCAGCTGTTCTATTGCCATAGGTCTGTTTTTATAAGTTTCATCATAGATAATTCGCAATGCCACAATCTCATCCTTGTTTTCTTCAATGAACTCATGGAATGTCTTAATCACACGCTCTGCTGTTTCTTCCTGCTGAGTATCAAAGCCAGCAAAGATTACAGAATCAATGTTTACATTGTCAATAATCTGATCATGATTACGCCTTACATTCTCTATGTATTCACGTACATCTGGATTATGGAACGGTGCTACTGCTTGCTTTATTAGTTCCTTTTGGGCTTCTTTTCTCTCCTCTTCGTCAGGCTCTTCAACACTGGTTTTGAACTGTGCCCTTTTTTCTATCACATCTTCATCAAAGGCGTTCAAAAGTCTTTCCGCGACAGTTCCTGCCGGAGTACCCACTTTCTCTTCAAATTGCTTTCTCTCTGCTGGTGTCATCTGACTATTTAACCGAATCACACGGTTTGCAAGAGAAGTCAATGTTTTTTCATCCTTAGCACCTAAAGCCACATTCATCATCAATTCTTTCATGCTGACGGATGGCTTACTCTCTAATGGTCTGGTATCTGATTTTTTTGATTTTGTAACACCAACTGCATCCACAATAACAAAGTGATCCTTATTTTCTGTAGCAGATGGAGTTACCTTCTGAAGTTCGTCTTTACTTAGTGTTCTGGTTCCCCGACCTTTCATCTGCTCAAAATAATTCTTGCTGCGCACATCACGCATAAAAATCAAACATTCAATCGGCTTAACATCTGTACCGGTTGCTATCATATCAACGGTAACTGCGATTCTAGGATTATAATCATTTCTAAAAGAGCTAAGTACAGATTCCGAATTGTCTACAGAATAGGTAATCTTTCTGCAAAAATCATTTCCTTCCCCAAACTCTTCTCTCACAATCTGAACAATATCATCTGCGTGACTATCCGACTTTGCAAAAATCAATGTCTTAGGAACCTCTTTTCTTCTTGGGAACAAGTTCGTATAAAGATTTTCTTTGTATGTCCTAATGACAGCTCGAATCTGGCTTGGATTTACAATGTCTCGATCCAGCTGTGTCGGCTGATAGTGTACATCCTCATCCAGCTGTTTCCATCTCTTTGCTCTGGACAAACGATCTCTGTATTCAATCAACTGTTTCATCAAATGACCGCCATTTTTTCCAACATTTGTTTCAATCAGGAAAATATCCTCTCCGACATTTACACCATCCACAATGGCCTGTTCTCTCGGATATTCACTGACAATATTTTCATTAAAAAATGCAAATGTCCTATTGTCCGGTGTCGCAGTCAAGCCCACGACAAATGCATCAAAATAAGACAAGACCTGACTCCATACATTGTAAATAGATCTGTGGCATTCATCTACGATGATGACATCAAAGAATTCCGGAGGATATTTCTCATTATAAACCACTTCTTTTGGTGCTTTACTTTCAGCTGTCGTAAACTCTGCAAATGAAGTCTCTTCAGCAGATTCATCAAGTTCTTCACCTTTTAAAATAGAATACATTCTCTGTATTGTACTGATGCATACTTGCACATCGCCTGGAATATAGGAGCTTGTCAATCTTCTAACACCATAAATCTGTGAAAAGGATCTTGGATCATCCGTTGGAGTATAGGCAAGGAATTCCCTCTCTGCCTGTTCGCCCAATCCCTTGGTATCAACCAGAAATAAAATCCTATTGATTTTTCCATATTTCAGCAATCTATATGATGCAGTAATGGCCGTAAACGTCTTTCCTGCACCAGTAGCCATCTGTACCAATGCCTTCGGTCTGTTATCAGCAAACGACTCTTCCAGTTTTTTTATAGCATTTACCTGACATTTACGGAAACCTGTTTCATCCAAAACCGGAAAATGCTTCATATTATTACGAATCGTATCTGGTTGTCTCAGTAACTCACGAAGTGTCTCCGGACGATGAAATGAGAAAACTGTTCTTGACCTATATTTTATGTCCTTATAATCTGTAAATCTAATCAATTTATCTGTCGCTTCATATGCAAAGCGGATAAAATAATCTTTCCTAACCCATTTAAAGGTACTATGGGCGTATCTTCCAGACTGAATCTCTACATCTGTGATTGATTGACCAGCTTCTTCTCTCTTAGCCTCTACTACACCTGCTGGCTCACCATCAATAAACAATGCATAATCTACCTCTCCAGTACTCGTAGGGAATTCTCTCACAGCAACACCTAAAGACACAGCAAGGTTCAGGCGATTCATATCTTGTATAACCCATCCTGCCTGACATAACTTTTCATCAATTATACGACGTGCTTTTTCTTCTGGTGTCATATCAATCTTCCCCCTTGTCTACAAACTCCATAATGTCTCCGTAATCAACATCAAGCGTCTTGCATATTTTTCCAAGAACAGATAGTGTTACTTCTTCATCTCTACGCATTTTTGTCATAGTATTAGGTGCAATGCCAGAGGCTTTTCTTAAATCAGCCTTACTCATCTTTTTATCTACCAATAATTTCCACAAACGATTGTATGAAACTGCCATAATTGCCTCCTTTTGCACCTTTACTCATATTAATTTTAGTTTATCACGAAACATTCATCTTCGCAAGGTCATGCGAATGTCTATCAAATAAAATGAACTGAGTCCTGTTCTTTCTTACAGCTCCTATCTTCCGCCTTTTCTTTACAGGCATCTCTATTGACACTCTCATCATAAATCCTCTGAAACTCCTCATAAAGCTCATCCCCATCAAGCTTTATCCCCAGCCGTTTCATTACATCTGAAAACAATTTTATGCTTCCACTCACATCGGTAATATCAAATCCGAATACATCAGCCTTAACAGAATCACTGACATTCTCATAACCGCCAAGCTCTAATATTCTCCTGATAATCCAACCAACTTTGTCCACAGGCTCAGTTTCTTTAGTTTCCACAAATTCACTTTTACCTGTTACATCAGTTGTACTTTCGTCCATTCTTGCCACATTCACATCAGACGAATTATGAACCTCTGGTATTCCTATACCCTCTAAACCAGTCTGTTGTTTTCTCGCACTATCAGCTTGCTCTTTCTGTCTGCTTATTTCATTCTGATTATTGTTAGGATTCATTACCTCAATATTTGCATCAGACTCAACAACTACTGCCGCCACTTCCTCAACCTCAGTCTCTTCATCCATCCCCGGTATCTCAATCTCCCTGTCAGCAACAATCTCCTCACGCTCCGACACCGCATAATAAGCCGTATACAAATCTTCTTTCATGATGCCATTAGCAAGCTGTATCTGCCTCTTAATCTCTCTTTTCTCCTGCTTAAGCTCGTCAAGTTCTTCCTGCACTTCAACATGCCATATCTGATACTCACGATACTGCTCCTCGTTCTTAATATTCCGTTTCCGGCTAGAACTTTCTCTGTATATCTCATGCTGTCTGTTCTCAATCTGCTGAATCTTTTCTTCATGCTGACTTATGAAATCCACAAGTTCCACAACACTTTTGATGTCATTATTCACAAGCAGCAGATATTCATCCTGTAACCGATGAAACCTCTTCAAATCCTCTGTATACTTTGCCCCACCAACTACAAAACGCTTCTGTTCTACAATCCTTAACCTATATAGCTTTACATAAAACTTCTTCTGGAATGGTGACAGCTTCACCCTGTGCAATCCCCTGATATCCGACAAATAAAAGTAAGGCTTTGCCATCCAGGGCATATCCATATGATGCCTTAACGTCTCCTCTGAAAACATTTCGTCTAGCTTTGCAAGTTTATGATAATACCGAAATCCCGGTGCCTGCGCTTCCATCCACGCATCTTTCTTGAATACATATCCAAGTCTTTTCATCAGATATTTAAAATGCTCCACATTTCCGGCTGCATACGCACACATCTTGGCATCCCTGAGAATTATCTCTTTCATTGACATTTCTCTTTCCTACTTGTCTCTGCTGATATTTTTCGGATTCCTGCTGTACTCTGCCGGCATTCTCCAAATGAATATTTTGAGTGGAAAATAATATGGCCTCATGCGTGAAACATAATGCCATCCGCTGTGCACCATCTCGATGGAAGGCGTTCGCCCTATAGAAATATAAAACTGCTGTCTGTGAAATGTAAGCATTCCAAGCCATCATTTTTCTATTCCTGCACAGCTCACTTTAGTACCAAAATAGTACCACAAGGCAAAAAACAAGCTCGCAAATGCCCATTTTACTAGGCTTTGCGAGCTTTTGAAAATTATTCAAACTCCTGTTCGTAAAAGTTTGTTCATTTGTGAATAGGTATATTCATTATCTTTATAAGTTCACCAATGAACTGTTTTTCTTCTATCCTATTGTTTTGAATTGCCCTTATAGTTGCATTGTCTTTTGCAATATTAATTTGTTTGCCACTTATATTTACTGTCATATTTCGTTCATTCATATTCACTTGTCCTCAATCACATTTTTATTTTTTTCTATATAAAGATAATAGTCCTCCAAGTTTGGTTCCACTGCATATTTATCATCTGTTACTTTGTCATTATCAATGTATCTGATTTTAATTCCGGTAGAGGCTGACATTAATCCACTTACTAAAAATTTTTCGTTATAGTTTTCAACCTGTTCTTCCGATATTATTTTCTCAAAGACCTGATTTTCTAATTCCTTTAAGAGTTCTTTAGGACTTCCCTTTCGTATAAGCTCCCCTCCGTACAGAAAAACTATATTACCTGCAATAAATTCTATATCTGACACAATATGGGTAGATATAATTACTATTTTATTCATGCTAATTCGTGCAATAAGATTTCTAATTCGAATTCTTTCTTTTGGATCAAGTCCTGCTGTTGGCTCATCAAGAATAAGAATCTCTGGATTATTTAACAATGCCTGCGCTATTAAAATTCTTTGCTTCATTCCTCCCGAAAAACCACCCAGTTTATTTTTTCTCACACCATATAAATCAACGAATTCCAATACTTCCTTTATTTTGTTGCTAATGTCCTTTTTATTTAATCCTTTTAGATTCGCCATATAATTTAGAAAATCTTCTGCTGAAAAATTGCTATATATTCCCTGTTGCTGTGGCACATACCCTATAATATTTCTGTACTCTTTTCCAAGCTTTTCAATTTTCTCTCCATTATAAAGTACATCTCCATTAGTTTTTGTAATTCCGTCAACTAATATGTTCATAAGAGTTGATTTTCCTGCACCGTTTGGTCCTATTAATCCGTAAACTCCATTTTCAAATGTATATGTAAAATTGTTTAATGCTGTTTTATTTCCGTACTTTTTCGTTAAATTTATTATTTCTAATTTATTCATATTAATCTCCATTCCACCGTCTTAGGCTGTTGGTGCAAATAGCTATGAAGAAAATTCTTCACACCAGACCTTATATTATTGTCATAATTATAAGTGGCACTACTAATATTGTAATTGATACAGCCATCTTTTTTACCATTCCCGTCATTTTGCATGAAATCAAAATAACAACCATAGTTGCTATAAACATTATTAATAGCTTAACAATGTAAACTCCCATTAGCACAATCAATATTGGTATCTGTATCCAATTCTCATGTCCCATTAAACTGTTGATTGGTGCCATTACACCGCTGAAATGATAGGACCTGATTACCAGTATTAAAAACGGCAAATTGGATATGGCAAATATTAACAATGAAACTGTAACCGAAGCTATTATTTTTTTATTTAGTGGTTTTCTTCCACCAAACATTGTAGTATCCGACAGCCTGTCCATTCCTGTCTGTTCCTCGTAAGCCATACAAATTACTACCATTACACTCATTATTAACATCATAAATATCCATGCAATTTTTTCATTGTAAATGCGATTTGGATGTATAAGATAATTTATTCCTATGTCATTAACGTACCAACCCTGTATGCCCCTGTCTCTATTTAATTTCTTTAAATACTTTTGTCTTTTCAGCACTTTTTTAAACGCTACATTAGGCATCATTTTTGTAATGTATTGATTTTCTGCAATTGATAGCTCTGAACCTGTTATTTTTCCCTGCAAATATTGTGTCTGCTTTCTTTTATATTTTTTCGTGACATCCTTAAAATAATCTTTTTCTTTTTGTATGTATTCTTCCTTGCTTTCTGATACCGGTCCCTCAATATCATCCATATAATTACTGTAGTACTTTTGGTCGCCATCAATTGTTGTGTTTACATTACTTAATATGGCTCCCTGTATAATACACAGTACAAGTAACATCAATATGCCCTTGTTTGTAATCAAAAGTTTTTTATACTCCATTGCCAGCATTCCAATAGGCTTCTTCTGTCTATTTTTTTGCTTTCCTTTAAATTTCTTTATTTCAATGTGAAACACGTTTTTTCTATTAAAAAACATTGTTGACAAAGTCGTAAAAAGAGCAATATATCCTATTATAATTAATATTCCAACAGACATTACATTAAAAGGATTTCCCGCCAAATTTAAGTTATAATATTTTTCCGTTATTGATTTTATGTTTATCAATGTAACCGGACTTAGAATCTTAATAAATGCAATCCTATAGTCCCACATAATATTTAAGCTTGCAACTGCCGACACTCCAATAACAACACCTGTTATTGCATATATAATTCCACTGTTGTCACATAAAACTGCTATCAAAAAAATAAAAAGGGTATATGAAAATACAACAGCTATTTTTAGCAAGGCAAAAATAATTAAATATGTAAGAATATTTATTGGTAGCGCCGATTCATAAAAATCCGGTATTGACTGTACTGGTGCTGTTAAATCTCCACATCCAAAGGTTGCTGTTAAAGTCAACAGATGAACTATAAAAGTGAATATTTCCACGCATACAGATGCCATTAAAAGTCCACCTATTTTTCCAAGGGCAAGCCCTGTTCTTCCCTGCCTACAGGATTTAAGTAAAATCAACATTCCATGCTTTCTGTCAATGTTCATAATTATTATTACGCACTGCATCATTGCAATAAGCACAATAATATCACTAAAACCTATTTCTGTTGCTTTTTCTATTGCAGCATAATTTCCTGATTTAGGTTTAACATTTTTTACATGTTCATATGCATTAACAATTTTTTTTGAACTTTTCACCTGATAGTTGTTATTGTCTGCAAACAAAGAAAATCCGGATATAACATTGGCATTACTGCTTATGTTCTCAATGTACTTGTTATACCCCTGTATTTTTTCTATCTGTTGTTCCTGCTTTTTGTCTGCTTTTTTTATTTCCGAATCTATGTTTCTTGTATCCAAAAATACATTCACAAAGCATAACAATAACAAAATATAAATAATCCACTTCTGAGATAATATTTTTCTGAATTCTTTTATTGCCATATTTTTTCTCTTTCTAATTTTGTAACCGCTTCTGATAAAAACGGTTATCTATGACCATCCTTATTTTATTCTTTTATTTTATTGTTACTAATCTGTGTTATTGAATGTTCATCAATAGAATCATATGCTTCATTAAAGGATATGTCATACATAAGAAGTCCTTTAGGATTTAAATCAATTGCATAGAAAATTTTTCCTTTTTCTCCGTAGCTTTGCCGAGTCATTTTATCCTTTGAAACATCATATATGTAATACTTAGGCTCCTTATTAAAATCTACAGATGGCACCAGTTCTTTTTTTGTTTTCTCATTCATATCCATTGATGTTATGTATATTTTCCCATCATAATAAAGATCTACGTTCTTAAAAGAGCCAAAAATCTCCTTTCGTTTTTTTGTTTTTATATTGTACGAATATATATTGTACTTTCCAACAACGGCATCCAGATAGTATACTGTGTCATTTGAGTAACATAGCAACCAATATGCTCCATCCATGTTTTTAATTCCCTTGTATGGCTTAAAGTTACTTTCAAAGCCTATGTCTAATTTTTCTGTTTTCTTATTTTCCAAATCATATGTATAGTATTCCTTTTTCTCCTGAAGTCGCTTAATTTCCTCTCCATAAGAGAATTTATCAGACTCCATCCATACCATAAAATGATCTACATCTTTAAATCCTGCATCCTTGTAAGTTTTTTCTCTGCTGTCGTAACGAATAAATAATTTATTGTCAAACAACTGAACTGAACTACAATATGCATCCGCCTTATTTCCAAAATCTGTTAACTTCTCAACCTTGCCATTTGAAAGGTTAATTTGATAAACCTCTGCATCTGCTCCTGTTTGTTCCTCCCTGTTTGTACCATATTCAGTCATAACCGGCTTGTATGATGCAACAAACAACTTGTCTCCATGCAGAACATATTCGCCTCCTACATAAATAGGAAACTCCAGTTCATTTACTTCTTTCTTGTCTGTTCCATCAGTTTTACTGCTCCAAAGTGTATATGTATCACCTACTCCAACAAAATAATATAAACGCCTATTGTATATAAATGGATATTTTGCCTTTCCTTCTATAATGGCATTGCAGTTAATTTTGTCACTTTTAAAATCACCTATATCATGATTGCAGTTTGCCTGACTGCATGCGTACACCTGACTTTCCGATTCATAATCATAGTAGTATAATCTGCTGTAATCGTCCTGTTCTTCACTCTCAACCAAAATATCGTCGCATACTGATTTGTTTTCTTTTAATACGATTGTTTCGTCCTTTTTGGATTTCTTACTTTCACCACATCCTACAAGAAGAAATACTCCCATTAAAATTACTATTCCAATCACTAAATGTTTTTTCAAAATTCCACTCCTTTACTTGTAATCAATTTTCACAGAAAATTGATTGCCTGCTTGCACACCTGCACTCAGTGCATTTTAAATGGTGTGCAATCCCTTTACTTGCAACCAATTTTCGCAGAAAATTGATTGCCTACCTATTATTTAAATATTCTAATACCTTGTCTATTCCAGCATTATCTAATTCCTTTAGAAAATTGTTATATTCTGTTTCAAAGTCTCCTGTAAATATTTTTCCCTTGTAGTCACTTCCTGCATAATTAAAACTTTCTCCTAAATATTTCTTTTCCAAACTCATTATTTTTTTTACTTCTTTTTTTACGGGAGTAAAATCATAATATCTGTCAACAAATTTTTCATTAAATTTTAGATTTTCTATATTTTTTCTCATTTCCTCCGTAGAATTACAATCTTTAAATGAATTTGCTACTAAAGGATTTGCCAATTTCAATCCTCTTCCCTCAAATTTTCCTTCATTTTCTTCACGACTAAAGTATTCATCATACTCATCTGATGTTATGCTATATTTTTTTCCTGTTCCGTCATACTCCGGAAACTTAATAATGTTAGAAGCTTCAACATCAGAATTTATAAAGTCATATGCTTCCAGTGCCTTTTTCTTATTTGGGGATTTTCTATATATTCCATTTATAGCATTACGTTCAATTAAATCCTGTGAATTTACATTGTTATTTCCCCACTTGTATAGCTTTACGTCTTTTACTTTCGGGTATGCATCCCTATCAATTTCTTCCTTGTGTCCACTTACATCTTCATAGAGCAAATTAGACACAAACATATTTGCATTTAAAGTATTATTTGTCTCATCCTCATTCAAATACTCAAAATATCCCCTATTTTGATACTCCCTTACTTCTTTTAATGCTTTTTTTATCTTCTTTGACTTAAAATAATTTTCTATACTTTTACCATTCAAAGAAACGCTAAATGCATTTACCTCAGCATTTCCCCTTTTATCCATTTTATCAATATAGCCTACAACACAGTTTTCCTGTATTGGTTTTAATGCTCCTCCATCGCATAACAAAAAATTTATGCTTCCTTTTTTCTTTTCGCCTTTATATACCTTGTTGCATGCATCAAACCATTGCTCATATCCACCGGTTTTGTATTTGTTTAAATCAATGCCATATTCTTTTGCCAAACCAACGTTTACATACCACTTATGTTCTATTTCCAATTCCCCAATTCCTTCATTATATCCATAAAATTTTCCATTAACGGAAGATAATTTTATGGCATTCTCAGGCATTATGGAAAAATAGTTTTTCAAATAGGTATCTCTATATTGTGAAAGTTCTTCAAGCATTTCCCTACCTATTAAATCGTATGTTAACCAAGTAGTAAACTGTTTTCCTATTTCATCTAAATACCACTCTGAAAATATAAAGTCCGGAGCCTCTCCTTTTTTAGTTAAGTTTTCTATATCTCCGGCATAATCCTTTCCGTCCCCAACTTTTTTAAAGCATATAACATAATCTTTTCCTTTTGCTGTAAGATAATCGTTTAATTTTATTACCTGATTATTTGTTATATATTTCATTCCCAAAGGCTCATTATATTTTTTTCGTTCTTTTTTACTTATATTTTCTGATTCTGTATACACCCAGGTTAAAACTGTTTTCCCCGGATATTTCTTTTCCAAGTATTCTTTGTTTATTTTTATGTCTTCCGAAACTTTAGTATTTTCTGTTTTATTTGTTGTCTCCTGCACATTGTTTGCACTTGGAAGTATTGATTCGTGATTACTTTCACAGCCACTAAAAAACAATGCCAGTACAAGAATGTTTAACACTATTATTTTTTTCATTTACAGAACTCCTTATTTTGCATTTGCCCTTACACAATCAGAATATGCTTATCTGTTTTAGTTATTATTAAGATATTCTAACACCCTCTCAATTCCTGCTTTATCCAATTCCTTTAGGAAATTGTTGTACTCTTTCTCAAAGTCTCCTGCAAATATTTTTCCCTTATAGTCACTTCCCTCATAGTTAAAGCTATTTCCTAAATATTTTTTTTCTAAACTCATTATTTTTTTTACTTCTTTTTTCACCGGAGTGAAATCATAATATCTATCAACAAATTTTTCATTGAACTTTAGATTTTCTATGTTTTTCTTCGTTTTTTCTATTGAGTTATCACCTGCAAAAGGATTTGCCACAAATGGATTAACAAAACAATTTCCTCCCTGACCAACCTTGCCTTTATTTTCATCTTTGTCATAAAATTCTATATATTCAGCCTCAGTTATGTTGTAATCCTTTCCACTACCATCATATTCAGGGAATTTAATTATATTAGAAGCCTCAACGTCTGAATTAATAAAATCATAGGCCTCTAACGCTGTTTTTTTATTAACTGATTTTTTGTATATTCCGTTTATTGAATTATAATCAATCAAATCCTGTGGGTTTACGCTATAATCTCCCCATTTATATTGTTCCATATTTTTGACTTTAGGGAATGCTTCCCAATTAGCTTCACCATCTTTTCCCTTTACAGTTTCATAATATATATTGCTTATAAACACATTTGCATTTACTGTATTATTTGTCTCATCTTCTTTTAAATATTCAAAATATCCTTTTTTTACATATGGCACTATCTCCTTTAAGGATTTTTTAACATCCAATGATTTATAATAGTTTTCTATTTGTTTTCCATCTATAGATATACCACAAGCACTTATATTCGCACTCCCATTTTTGTCCATTTGATTCATATATCCAACAATGCTACTTTCATTTATAGGTTTTAAACCTCCTCCTTCACATAATAAGAAATTAGTGCTTCCTTTTTGCTTTTCTCCTTTATAGACCTTGTTACATGCATCTAACCATAAGTCATATCCACCTGATTTAAATTTATTTAAGTCAATATCATACTTTTTTGCTAAATCAGAATTAACATACCATCCTTGATTTATTACTAAGCTACTAATTCCTTTATTATAACCGTAGTAATTTCCATTAACTGAAGATAACTTTATTGCATTCTCCGGTAGTGTGGAAAAATAATTTTTCAAATTACTTTTTCTATACTGCGATAATTCCTCCAACATATCTTTTCCTATTAAATCATAAGTAAGATTTGAAGTGTATGTTTTACTTTTTTCATCTAAATACCATCTGGCGTATATAAAATCCGGTCCTTCCCCTTCTTTATCTAATTTCTCAATGTCACCTGCATAATTCTTACCTGTTCCTATTTTTCTAAAACAAATCACATAGTCTTTTCCCTTTGACACAAGATAATTATTTAACTTTATTACCTGATTATTCGTTATATACTTTATTCCAAGAGGCTCATTAAATTCTTTTCGTTCTTTTTTACTCATATTTTCCGATTCCGTATACACCCAGGTCAAAACCGTTTTTCCCGGATATTTCTTTTCTAAATATTTTTTATCTATTGTAATATCTTCTGAAACCTTGTAACTTTTTGCTTTGTTAATTTGAGTTTCCTTAATATTGTTCGCATTCGGAAGCATTGATTCCTCTTTTTTTGTGCAACTACAGAGAATTATCATACTTAAAAGTATGCTTAACTTTATTATCATTTTCTTTTTCATTTTATGGCTCCTTGAAAAATAATAAATCAATTTATTTCTCATTTTACCCCTCCAAAATCATTAAATTTTACAAAGCTTTGTAAACATATTGTATGTTTATTTAAAAATATTGTCAATAAATGTTTTGTTCATTTTAATATTGACCTAATGTATTTTTAAGTTATACTATCATTATCAATTAATTGAGGTACGTATATATGGCAAGCAAAAACTATTTTCTTAATGGGGTTGCAGAGTTATTAATTTTATCAATATTGAAAAACCAAGATACTTACATCTATGATATAAAAAAAACCATTAGTGAACTAACCAATGATATTCTTCCTATGTCCCAAAATACTATATATGCTGCTGCATATAAATTGGAAAATGAAGAAAAAATCTCAGAATATTCCAAGCTGGTTGGTAGAAAGCGAACAAGAATTTACTATCATATAGAAGAACCAGGATTGGCTTATTTAGAGAAACTTACATCAGATTATCAAATGGTAACTACTAATGTTTGTAAGATTTTAGATTATTTATCATCTAATAGGGAGGAGAATGCCGATGAATAAATTGTGTAGAACATACATTAGAAAAGTTAAACTACTTTTTCCCGTTATGGGCAAATATGAACGTAAATATATTAAAGCAATAACAATCAATGTTAACGATTATTTAGCCGATGTACCGGAAAGTACTATTGACGATTTGTACAAAGAATTTGGTACACCTAAAGATATAATTGATTCGTATTATTCTACTGTTAATACTGATGATGTTATAAAGAAGATTAGGATTTCAAAATATATTAAACTACTGTTAATTTTATTAACTATATGCCTATTATCCTTGACAATTATGAAAATTTATATCCAGTATGAAGGTCATAAAGTCTTTATGGAAGAACAAATACATTCTGAAGAAACCATTATAGAATAACAATTTAGGAGGAAACGAGACTTTATTTCACAGTCTCATAAAAAACGGAGCAGTGTGAATGCTCCGTTTTAATTTTTCATCATAAACAAGATATTTTTCGCTATCCATCAGTTTGTTTATCCTTTCGATATTTCACTTTTTATTAGAAATAGAATCAAAATAGAATCACAGTTATTAAAAAAATCCCACAATGCCCATAAATAAAGGCTTTGTGGGATTTTTGCGTTATTCAAACTCGGCTTGTACCGGGTTTGGCTTAAACATATTTGTTTAAGTTTCGTGTGTTTTTATCTGTTAACTTACCTATATTATATTATTTGTATTATCCTTCTGATTTCGTGTTGCCATAGTGTTGCCACAAGTTGATTATAACATAAGTTATTTTTTCATTAACTACGTGCATAATATTTTGTTACGATTTTTATTGCAAATATGGAACACAAATATCCCACTAATGTACCAGCGAGATTAAAAATCACATCATCTATATCACTAGCTCTTCCCATACCTGTAATGTATTGCATAACTTCAATTCCAATAGAAAATAATAATCCATATAGTATAATCTTTGTACAACTTTTATTTTTTAACTTAAGTACCAAACCACCTATTAAACCAAATGGTATAAATAAAAGGATGTTCCAAGCAATTGTTCTAAATTGATAAGACATAAGTCCTACATATTTAATCATCCTTATATTATCTTTTAATGGGATTAAATTGACACTTCTTTTTCCAAAAGGAGCCGGCGTCAGGGTATATGCTAAAACAACAATTATATATACAATCAGTATTCCTTGCGCTATTTCATAATACAAATTCATTTTTTGATCATTACTCTTTTTGTTAACTATTCTAATTGTTTTAATTATTGCTACCAAGATAGAACTTATAATAAATGTAACAATAGCAATTGGTGTATAGTAAAAATTCATATTCAATTCCTTCCTAGTTATATATACATTTTTTTATATTCACTCTTTTTAAAAAATTATAAAACAAAACACAGTCAATTAATGCTAGAAATATATCACAAATAAATGATATGGATGATATTTTTATGCATATTAAATAATTTGTTCCATCATATATGAAAATTACAACTATAATTAAAGCTATCATTATGGCATACAAAACACTTTTTAAATTACTTACTAATCTAATTTTTAGTGTTGTTTTTTTATCATTTCCAAGAATCATCATAATACCGATTTTTCTTCTATTCATCTTAATATAAAATAGAACATTACAAACTGAATATACTGCTGCAATAACTAATACAATTATAATGAGACATATGCCAATGTTTCTGATATAAATATTGTAATCCCTGGCTTTGTTTTCGTTATCACTTTTTGAATACAAAGTTCCTCCCTGAACCTGGCTTTGCAAGAATCCCATATCATTATTTATCTCACTATTGCCTTTAATTGCATTATTTAAATATATACATATTTTGCTATATCCTTGGATAATATGATTATTGATAGCTTTACTTTTATTTATCAAAACTGTTATTGTTTCACCGTCAAACAACTGATCCGAATATTTTACGGTATTCTTGTCAATTGTATTTATTGCTGCTTTGTCGATTACCCCATCTATCTTCAAATTATTTTTTTCAAATTTGATTGTTTTTCCTATACCAAATCCACCAAATCCTATATAGTTATTGTCATCAGAATTCCATTTGTCATTAGATGGCAAATATAAAATAATTCCATTTTTTGATTTTTTAATATTCTCCTGTTTAGAAATATTCTCATATTCTTCGTCAGATATAATCAAATAATCAACATTATGCAACGGCTGATATTTACTAGCATCTGGTGGCCAATTTGCAACTATTTCAGATTCATCCACTTGTGTATCCTCTAATATATGCTTTTGATTCCAATTAGTAAAAAAAGAATTCTTGCATTTTTTTTCAATTAATAACGTAGTATTCTCCATATCCGGTTCCAATACAATTTTAGCGTCAGAATACTTGTTTAATATCTCTTCTACCTGTTGTATATTATAATTTTTATCTATATTTTCTTTAATTTCATATCCATTAACAACTTCTGAAACATCAACATTTTGAGAAATTAATTCATAATCCGGTGTTTCAATAAAATTTACCCTTAATGTAACAATCAGATATACGCATACAAATACAACTATGAAAACTGATAAATATTTTATTACGTCTACCACGTTTGCTCCTGACATTTTCAATAGCAAGTTATTATTACTTTTCACTTTAATCAATGTACTTTTTCTACTATCCGACAAATTATTCCTTATACTTGAAGTCTGAATAATAAAATATTCTTTAACAACAAATATAGTAATAAATACTCCATATACTATATACCAACATACTATACAGCATATAATATTACCAAGTCCCCATATGTTGTTACTACCCATATAAGTATTGTAAACCATAATTGTAAAGGAAATTAAACCACTACTTAATAACATTGAAAAGAAGGTTATGCAAAGGATTTGAAAAATCACAATATTATTTCTTTGTTTTGCAGTAGCTCCCAGTGTTGCAAGAATCCCTGAATCCTTCCTAATATTTTTGTAAAGTACCTTATACACATTAATGCATACAATTATAGAAAGTACAAAAATAATCAAAGAAAAACCAATAGCAATTGCCTGTATTTCTCTACAGTACTCAAATCCTTCGGCAAACAAATTGTCATTGGTAATCTGGATAATATTTTCATTTTTTAATTCATTTCTTATCTTGTCTATTTCTTTTTCTTCATCATATCCAATGTCACTTTCATTTCTCCATCCTGCCAAAAAAGAAGTATATTTCTGTTTTGTTCTGTTCTCACTCCCCAAAATTATAACCGGATAACAATCTTCATTAGGCTTGTCAATATTTACGTTTAATGTCATAGAATAATTTCTAACGTAACCTGTAATAACGTATTTATCTACTTTATTATTAATTTTAATTTCAATGCTACTGCCTATTTTTGCATTATCAAACAAGTTAATTAAATATTTTTCAATGGCAATTTCATTCTTTTTTTGAGGAAGTCTGCCTTCAATAATTTTACACGATGACAATTTTAAAAAGTTTGAATCAGGTATTCCCACAGGCAATTCAATTCCTTTTTCAACAGTTTTTCCTAACATATCACATGAACCTACAATCACCTTGTCCTGTGTAGTTATATCTGATAATTTATTTTTGTTCTTTGTGCTACCTCCACAAATAAATGAACCATATGTTTCTATGGCGTTTTTCTTTTTTGTAGTACAAATATCTGTAGCAATTAACAAGGCAAATAAAGTAACAACTGACAAAAGAGATGTGGCAATAATTATTATTCCCACATCCCACTTTCTGCGTTTTAAATATTTTAAAATAAATTTATACATTTGATAACACATCTTTCTTTTTTAAATTTCCGTCTCTGATTGTTATTATGCTATCAGGCTTTTTAATTAATTCCTTGTCATGTGTTACAATAAGTAGAGTTGTACCATATTTTTTATTTATATCACATAACAGAGAAACTATCTCCCCAGTATTTCTGTTATCCAAATTTCCGGTTGGCTCGTCAGCAAAAAGGATTTTAGGGCGAACTATCATTGCCCTTGCTATTGCAACTCTCTGCTTTTCTCCTCCGGATAATTCATCTGGATAACTATTTTCAACCCTGTCAAGATTCATCCGTTCAATTAATTCATTATAATATTCTTCATCAAACTTAATGTGGTTAATCACTAACGGTAACTTTATATTATCCATAACATTTAATTCATTTATAAGATTAAAATCCTGAAAGATGATTCCAAATTCTTTTCCACGAATTTTGGCCTGCTGCTTTTCGGTTAAACTATAAATATCTTTTCCATCATAAAATATTTTCCCAAAGGTTGGCTTTTCAATCCCTTCTATCATTGACAAAAAAGTTGTTTTTCCACTTCCACTTTCACCTAAAATAGTATTAACTGTCCCTTTTTCTATGGATACAGAAAAACTGTTTAAAACATTTCTATCATTTTTTCCATCTAGATATGATTTAGACACCATATCACACTTTATTATTTCGTTAGTCATATTATTGTATTATGCTTCCGCTTCCTTTTACACATCTATAAATAGTACCTGAAGAATCTTGATTAGTAACCTCTAAATCAATTCGATATGTATCTTTACTTAGGGTACCGTAATTTGTTGTCTTCTTTTTTCCATTTGCTTTACTTCTCTAAATTTATTTCATATACATCTTATACTCACATTATATCTCTTCGATTTTTTCTGTCAATCATTATTTTGTACTCCGTTATATTGACATTAAAAATATATTTCACTATATTATATTTGGAGGTAGGTTATGGCATACAAAAATAGTCTTATTACCGGCATAACTGATTTATTGGTTCTTGCCATTTTAAATGAAAAGGGGGACAGTTACGTATATGAAATAACCAAATATATCACTAATCACTCTAACGGGTTGCTATCAATATCTCATAATACAATCTACACAGTAATGTATAAACTGGAAGAAGCAAATATGATTAGTGAATATTCCAAATTGGTTGGGAAAAAAAGAACCAGAGTCTATTACCATATTGAGCCATTAGGACAATCTTTTTTAAGAGAACTGATGGAAAATTATAAACATATGACAGGTGGGGTCGAACTCATATTTAATTCTTTTGCAGAGGAGGATAAAAATGTCGAAAAAGAATAATCTTTGTCGGCTTGTACTGAGTTTGGCTTAAACATGTTTGTTTAAGTTTTGTGTGTTTTTATCTGTTAACTTACCTATATTATATTATTTGTATTATCCTTCTGATTTCGTGTTGCCATAGTGTTGCCACGAGGGTATTATAACATAAGTTATATCTTATTTCATTAAGTTATTTTTATTATCTTCAATTTGGTTTATTTTTTGCCACTAATCAATATACTTTCTTACTTTCTCTATCTTCTCTTGTTTTACAACGTACAGAAATTCTTGCAAAATATTTTTAATTTTTTACACTTCAGATAAAAAATTAATAGATACTCTAGAAGGTAAATGCTTCAAAATAATTTGAATCTCTCCTAATATTTATGATATTATAAATTGCAAATGTATAGAATTTACATACGAAAAATACAAGAGAAACGCCTAAAATAGGCAAGATGCTACTGTGAGTTGCGCAAATTCCAACTTTAAATGGTTGAGGATTTTCATTTTTTCACTAAAATTTGTAACAGTACATTTACTCATATCAAAATTTATAGATTGCGAGATAGGGGGTGCTCACTTTTTAAGCAATTTGGTAGCTTGAGTTATTGTACTATACAAAAAACAAGAAGGAGATGAGATATAAATAATGACGTTTTCTAGTAAATTGCAAAAATTAAGAAAGGATAATAACTTGTCGCAAGAGCAACTAGCTTCTGAGTTATGTGTATCCAGACAAGCCATCTCAAAATGGGAACTGGGAACCCTACCGGATATTAATAATTTAGTAAAGATAAGCAATTTTTTTGATTGCTCTTTAGATTATCTTATGAATGATGATAAGGAAGACCAATTTGAGGAGGAGTTTAGCAACGAACACAATAAGATTGCAAATAATAAAAATGTAGGCACAAAATCCACTGCAATCAAAAGGCATCTCAAATTCATATTGTCTGGATCTGGAATGACTATTTCGATCATTTTCCTTATACTAATAAAATTAATATCAACATTTTTTCCAACTCCCATTGCCAGACAGGCAGAATCTGGAACCTGGTATACAGGTTTTATAGGGTTCATCGATTATTATAATTTGTATGGAATTGTTAATATAGCATTGCTTTTGTTTATGTTATCATTTACATTTTTTTCTTTTTTTATTGTTAAAAAGAAAAATAAATCCAAGAAAAATATCTTATTAACCTTAATTGGATATGCAATGATTATGATATTTTGCATAAAATCATTATATGAAATAAATACAAAACCTTTTGTTTCACTGAATTTTTTAGAAATCGTTATATCAATTATTTATATCGCGTGTGCAATACTTTTATTCTCTCGGGAAATTAAAGATTGATAACAAATAACAGGAGGTAAAAGAATACCAAGAATCAATGGGACTGAAATACGATCCAGATGTAATAGAAATATACAGACATATTGATGTTCCTAACGAAAATGCTATGATACAAACATTATATTTTGGTGATGATTATTGTATAAAAAACAAAAAAGTAACTAGAAAAACAGATAAAAGTAATGTCTTAAGACAATATAAAAGACCTGCTGGAAAAGTAAAAATTTCAGAAAGCGTTAGCATAAGTAACACATTTTCTGCATCTGGTGGAGTTACATCAAAAATATTAAACGCACAGTTGGGATACAACGTTACCAAAACAAATAAATTTAGTATAAGTTGGAGTAATACTTACAAATATCCTGTAACAATAAAAATATACCCTATTTACTCTATTACAACTGGAGAAGTATGGGAAAAAGATTTATTTTTTGATGACAACGTAGGAAATTTCACTGCTAAAAAAGCAATCGGAGACGATATTGTCGTTAAGCAACGAAAAACAAAAAAATAAATCTTTATACTTAACTAACTTAAGGGGCTGTAAAAAAAATCCTTAATTAGCAGATGTTAAGTAATGATTATTGCTGATTTTTAGGGCACTTTAATAAGCCCTATGTTAATAAGAGCTTTTTTCAGTTTATTCGATTACCGGTAGTCAGGCAAGAAGATTCAACCTATTACGTTTATTGTGATATTTGTAAAGATTAAAAGCACAGGCAATCAACGTTAATTCCAAATTTACGTTTTCCATGCCTCTTCTGAACAGCCTTTTATAAGATCTGTCCCATTTAATGACACCAAAAGTTCCTTCGGATTGTATGCTTCTGTTCATTCGAAGCAGTGCTCCATGAATTGATTCCAGGTTTTCAATCACTTCTTCATGCATTGACGTTAACTCTCTGTTTAATCTTGCGGTTCTGTTTCCTTCTTAAGCATCGTAAATTTCATGTACTTTTTCATCCCATGCCCTTCACAGTAAATGTAATTGTTGTTTGAACCATAGCCGGCATCTGCAACAGGGTATTCAGGGTAATGACCATAAGTATGATTAAACTTCTCCATGAGTGGAATGAAATATTCCATGTCAGATGCGTATTGTTTAACATCAATAACCGCGATGTATTCATCACAGACAGCTGCCTATAGATTATATGCGGGAAGCAACTGATCATTTCCCATATAATCAGTTTTTATTCTCATAAAAGATGCTGAATGATCAGTTTTGGAATAGCTGTTTCTATTATCGCCGCATATTTCTATATGCCTGGCATAAGTCTTTAATCTTTCCTTATAATTGGTAAGTTTCTCATACTGACGCTGATATAACGTTTTTCTTCGCCCTTTTCCATGGACAAATGTATCAGGGTTAAGTGACGTTAATTCAGCATACTTATCCAAGATTTCTTCCAGATACTCAATGGCATATTCATCTCTGGTTTCAATCTTAAGTCCGTAATTATTTAATACCTGTGAATTTATCTCATCAATCAGTTCAGAAACATAACCAAAGACTTTAAGACGATTTCGTGTACAGGATTTCTTCCATACCCATGTATATTTGTTTGCATTAGCTTCAATCTTTGTTCCATCAATGTAAGTATGATTTAAATCGACTTTTTCCTTATCAAATATATACGAATTAATATCGTTGAATATATCTTCAATGTTTGTTGTAAGTTCATTGCGAATAAAGTTGCCAAAAGTAGCAAATGTAGGTGCTTTCATTTCATCCAACAGGTACATAAATCTTATGTCATTGTTACACAACTTTTCGATTTCCCGAAGTGAACAATAACCATTTTCCATGAAAGCAAACAGAATAACTTTTAGTAACTTTTCTGCATCACATCTTGGACGACCTGTTTTGTAGCCTTTCCCTTCTACAAAGTATGGTGTTAGGTCAATGTGATCCATTACGTCACAAAAAGTATAGACTGGATTAGAAATATTAATTAATTTTTCGATAACCAATGGTAATTTCAACTGTTTTACAGTATAATTATCATTGGTTTTATTATTAATTAGTTGCATAATTAATTATACCAAAAAACAGCTATGAGCGCGAGCTCATAGCTGTTTTCCTTTTAGGGGAGTTTTTTTACAGCCCCTTATAATATCATTATTATACTTGTAAGCCACCAGGTGCTATTCAAACTCTACAAAGACTAACGCTTTTTGTTTAGGAATTATTCTCTGTAATGTTTCTC
>OHAY01001413.1_pt1 | contig 22181 bp, 22 predicted proteins | sample 1577191 | NCBI WGS metagenome assembly OHAY01 (sample SAMEA3541504, study PRJEB24748) | human gut metagenome | biome: human gut; feature: human-associated habitat; material: faeces | place: China | collected 2012 | reverse complement strand
AACCAGTGCACTCATGGTAAGCGGAATTAAAACGGTCAGCGTGACGGCTTCTGATTCTGTTACTGCCACGGTGCCGGTGGTCATGGTGAAAGCATCAACCCGCATCACCATGGACGCACCGGAGGTGGTCTGCACCAACAGGCTGATTACCGGCACGCTGGAAGTGCAGAAGGGCGGGAAGATGCACGGCAACATTGAACACACCGGCGGTGAACTCTCATCAAACGGTAAGGTACTGCATACCCATAAACACCCCGGCGACAGCGGCGGCACAACCGGGAGTCCTCTATGACAGCGCGTTATCTCGGAATGAATCGCAGTGATGGCCTGACGGTCACTGACCTTGAGCATATCAGCCAGAGTATCGGCGATATCCTGCGCACACCGGTCGGCTCACGGGTGATGCGTCGTGATTACGGCTCGTTGCTGGCGTCAATGATTGACCAGCCGCAGACCCCGGCGCTTGAGTTGCAGATTAAAGTCGCCTGTTACATGGCAGTGCTGAAATGGGAACCCCGCGTCACCCTGTCATCCGTCACCACTGAGCGCAGTTTTGACGGGCGAATGACGGTCACGTTAACCGGCCAGCACAACGACACCGGCCAGCCACTTTCGTTAACCATCCCTGTGAGTTGAAACCATGCCGATTATCGACCTGAACCAGCTACCCGCACCGGATGTGGTCGAGGAGCTGGACTTTGAAACCATTCTTGCCGAACGCAAGGCGACACTGATTTCCCTTTACCCGGAAGACCAGCAGGAGGCGGTCGCCCGTACCCTGACGCTGGAATCCGAGCCTCTCGTCAAACTTCTGGAGGAAAATGCTTATCGTGAGCTTATCTGGCGTCAGCGTGTGAATGAGGCCGCACGGGCAGTGATGCTGGCCTGTGCCGCCGGTAATGACCTTGATGTGATTGGTGCCAATTACAACACCACGCGCCTGATTATCACCCCGGCAGATGATTCGACTATCCCGCCGACACCGGCAGTGATGGAGTCTGATACTGATTATCGTCTGCGTATTCAGCAGGCGTTTGAAGGTTTAAGCGTTGCCGGGTCGGTGGGTGCTTATCAGTATCATGGTCGCAGTGCCGACGGGCGTGTCGCGGATATCTCTGTCACCAGTCCGTCTCCTGCCTGCGTCACCATCTCTGTGCTGTCCCGTGAAAATAACGGCGTCGCATCCGAAGACCTGCTGGCCGTGGTGCGTAACGCCCTTAATGGCGAGGACGTCAGGCCGGTGGCCGACCGCGTGACCGTGCAGTCTGCCGCCATCGTTGAATACCAGATAAACGCCACGCTTTACCTTTACCCTGGTCCCGAAAGCGAACCCATCCGCGCCGCCGCCGTGAAAAAGCTGGAAGCGTACATCACGGCACAGCACCGGCTTGGGCGCGACATCCGTCTGTCTGCCATTTATGCCGCTTTGCATGTGGAAGGCGTGCAGCGTGTCGAACTGACTGCACCTCTGGCTGACATTGTGCTCAACAGTACGCAGGCGTCTTTCTGCACCGAATACAGCGTCGTGACCGGAGGCTCGGATGAGTGATTCGCGCCTGCTGCCGACCGGCTCATCACCGCTTGAAGTCGCCGCCGCAAGAGCCTGTGCGGAAATTGAAAAAACGCCGGTCAGTATTCGTGAGCTGTGGAACCCGGATACCTGTCCGGCAAATCTGCTGCCGTGGCTGGCGTGGGCATTTTCGGTTGACCGCTGGGATGATAAGTGGCCGGAAGCGACAAAACGCGCTGTTATCCGCGATGCGTATTTCATTCACTGCCATAAGGGCACTATAGGCGCAATCCGGCGTGTGGTGGAGCCGCTCGGCTATCTGATTGAGGTGAGGGAGTGGTGGCAGCTCAACGAGGAGCCGGGGACGTTCCGCATCGTTGTTGGTGTGCTTGAGCAGGGTATTACCGAGGAAATGTATCAGGAGCTGGAGCGCCTCGTTGCTGATGCAAAACCGGCAAGCCGCCATCTGACGGGACTGGCTATCAGTTTAAGTACAACCGGCAACATTTTTGCCGGTGCGGGATGCTATCACGGTGACGCCCTGACGGTTTATCCCTACACCCCGGAGGCCATTATTGTCGGAGGGGATTATTTCCCGGCCTCGGCCATTCATTTAATTGATAACCTGAGAGTAAACGCATGACAGTGAAATACTACGCCATTCTGACTAATCAGGGCGCGGCACGGCTGGCTAACGCGACGATGCTCGGCAGTAAGCTGAATCTGACGCAAATGGCCGTTGGTGATGCGAATGGTGTCTTGCCGACACCAGACCCGGCACAGACAAAACTGATTAACCAGAAACGCATCGCGCCGCTGAATCTTCTGAGTGTTGACCCGAACAACCAGAGCCAGATTATTGCGGAGCAAATCATCCCTGAGAACGAGGGCGGATTCTGGATCCGTGAGATTGGGCTTTATGATGATGAAGGCGTACTTATTGCGGTGGCGAACTGCCCGGAAACGTACAAACCGCAGTTGCAGGAAGGCAGTGGTCGTACCCAGACTATCCGCATGATTCTGGTTGTCACGAATACCGAAGCTATTACGCTGAAAATCGACCCGTCGGTGGTACTGGCGACCCGTAAATACGTGGATGATGAAGTCCTGGAATTAAGGCTGTATGTGGATGACCAGATGAGAAACCACATTGCTGCACAGGATCCTCATACCCAGTATGCACAGAAACATAATCCGACATTTACCGGAGAACCAAAAGCGCCGACGCCTACCGCAGGAAATAACACCACGCGGATTGCGACCACTGAGTTTGTTCAGGCCGCTATTACCGCTCTGATTAACGGTGCGCCAGCCACGCTGGACACACTGAAAGAAATTGCCGCAGCCATTAACAATGACCCGAAATTCAGTACCACCATTAACAATGCGCTGTCAGGTAAGCAGCCACTGGATGAGACGCTGACTCATTTGAGTGGAAAGGATGTTGCCGGTCTTCTCGCATACCTTGGTTTGGGAGAAGCGGCAAAACGGGATGTGGGGACAGGGGAAAATCAGATACCGGACATGACCTCTTTTGCCAGTGGTGATGGATGGATGAAATTACCCAACGGGAAAATCCTGCAATATGGTCGTGGTGCGGTTACGCCGACATTATCGACGCAAACAATGAGAATTACATTCAGCATCCCTTTCCCCAAAAAAGCGGACTGCGCCATGCTTACTCATTCTGGTGATGGCGGTGCGCCTTTAGGCGCTGGGCGAGGGTTCGTGATGACTGCAGAAGACCCAACGTTAACCGGCTTTAATTCTGCTTACAGAACGTCATCAACCAGCGACACGGTATCGATGAATTACAGTTGGTGGGCTGTTGGTGAGTAATTTTATTCAGGGTGATTTATATGAACGAATATGTTTATAGCGCAAGGCATAATGCTTTTTTCCCTGTGGATATGATTGATAAATATAAATCAGAGGGATGGGATTTATCAGACGCTAAGGAAGTAAATCAAAATATTATCAGTGAGTTTATGGCTGAACCGCCACAAGGAAAAATCCGTATTGCCGGAGATGATGGGCTGCCTGCGTGGGCAGATATTCCTCCACCCACGCATGAAGAACTTATTGAAATTACTGAATCAGAAAGACAGCTACTAATTAACCAGGCCAACGAATACATGAACAGTAAGCAATGGCCCGGTAAAGCCGCTATTGGTCGTCTGAAAGGTGAGGAACTGGCACAATATAATTTGTGGCTGGATTATCTGGACGCACTGGAGCTGGTCGATACCGCCAGTGCGCCAGATATTGAATGGCCTACGCCTCCGGCAGTTCAGGCCAGATGACATCCGGCGCGGTGCTGGTATCTGTTGCCGTCACCGCGTCAATGTAATCCAGCACAGCGTTAAGTCGGGTGGTTTCTGCCTGCGTCAGCTTCCGTCCGGCCTGTAATTTCAGCTGAATCAGACTGATGGAAGCCATTGCTGCATCAATAAGTGACTGTCGCTGTGCTTCTGCCGCTTCTACTGCGGCACCGTGTTGTGCTTCAGTATCCGTCACCCATTTCTCACCATCCCATTTATCGTAAGGCGTTAACGGGGCGATAGTGGTCGTATTTTCAGGGTAATCACCCGGAGCTGTGATTTCTTTTGATTCTCCTGTTTCGGTGCTAAAGACGATTTCACCGCGATGGTCTGGCACATATTCCCATGAGTTAAAATCTGCAGAACGGCAGATTGCATAACCAGCTTTGTATGCACCTGGAGCATCTAAACAGGAATATGCCGGAATGCCGACACCAATAGCAAGATATTCAGTTGAAGCTGAAATATATTCCCGACTCATGACATCAAAGTTATAAACAGTAATTTCTCCTGCCATAGTGGCAATTAATTCACTGTTTAATTCTGCGTTATTCATTATGCAGCCCTCACAATATAGTTAAAAGCGACATTTCGTGGGCGTGTTTCATTCGCACCTGCAGGTTTAGTCGTTGCCGCAACAACACCACCCTCTGTAATAGCCGGGTTGGGAATTGGGTAATTATCGAAGTCAATGGCCGGAGACAGGGGCGTGATTTGTTTTAAAATCGTGGTGCCTGTAAAACTTTCCAGAGTCTGGTCGTTAGTTCGTGAAGTCCAGATTCCCCAATAGTGGTTATGACTGACAATCGCACCGTCCTGAAGCGTTAATAATCCCCTTCCGTTATCCACTCCACGTCCGTCATCCCAGCCACGAATAAACTCACCGCGTAAATCAGGCAATTTATTTGTCGGGTAAGCCTTTGCCAGTTCCGGGTATTCTTCAGCAGAAAAAGCCGCACCATTGCATTTCAGCCAGCCTGTCGGCGGAGTGGCTGAAGGCCACGGAACAGGCACACCAACAGGTAATGCAGAGCCTTCTCCCAAACCAACGTTTAAGAAAATGCAGAGATTATGGCTAACTGGCATCATCCCCGGTTTTTACTCAGGGGAATGCTCATGCTTATTGGCTATGTCCGCGTATCAACAAATGACCAGAATACGGAATTGCAGCGTAATGCGCTGGAGTGTGCAGGATGTGAGCTGATTTTTGAGGATAAAATCAGCGGCACGAAGTCCGACCGACCGGGACTGAAAAAACTGCTCAGGACATTATCGGCAGGTGACACGCTGGTGGTCTGGAAACTGGACCGACTGGGGCGCAGTATGCGGCATCTTGTCGTGCTGGTGGAGGGGTTGCGCGAACGAGGCATTAACTTTCGTAGTCTGACGGATTCAATTGATACCAGTACCCCAATGGGGCGCTTTTTCTTTCATGTGATGGGGGCCCTGGCTGAAATGGAGCGTGAACTGATTGTTGAACGAACAAAAGCTGGACTGGAAGCTGCTCGCGCACAGGGACGAATTGGTGGACGTAAGCCAAAACTAACGGATGAGCAGTGGGCGCAGGCAGGGAGACTAATCGCTGCAGGAGAAACGCGTCAGCGCGTAGCATTAATTTATGATGTAGGAGTGTCAACACTATACCGAAAATTTCCTGTAGGCAGGGATTAGACATGATGCAGGCCACCGGTAAAGATTGATGCTGGCAGACAGCACAACTTTACAGCCCAAACTGTCGAGCTGTTGGGAACTCAGACACTAGCCACATATCGGCCTCTTAGAGCCGGTGAACCCTCTAAATCAATTCTCCCAGAATGATATTTTTGTTCTGGGCAGACCATCACAATTCGGTAATAGACAGCATCAAAGGCAGCTAAATAAACCTTAGGCTTATCCACATTACATATCTGCATCAGGAGCCAGTGGGTGTCGAAGATAATGTTCCTGAAGAACATCTGCAATTGATTTCAGATTGTCTTCCTTAACAATGGAAAGAATGTCACGTCCATTTTTCCAGTCTAATGATATTTTTGTATTTCTTTGCTTCTGATGAAGCAGCAGCTCAAGTGCTTCAGGTTCAAAATCTGATGAGGTCCAGAATGAAAAAGTCATTTTTCGGTCACGGTACACATGAATCTGACTGTAGAATTTTCTGATGCGTTGAACTCGTTCGAGCCACTTTTCGATCATTTCGACTGAAATTAGTCGCTTAACTTCATAGCCTTTACATTCGTAGCACTTAATTTCTGCTTCGCCTCTAAAACCAATCACATCTATTTCAGCCTTACCTGCCTCGGTACTGATTTGTTTATTCAAGTCAACAGTGCTGACATTTTGGGTTTTCAGTACGATGTGACCAACTAACATTTCAAACATTACGCCTCTTATATTGATTGCGGCGCCTTCAATCCTCGTAAGTCCTTTAAATAGTTCATTGATTTTTTCTGGGTTTGCTGCCGCAATGGCACCGGCACGATTAAGAGTATTTAATAAACTGGACAGTAGTGCTGAAATGTCTTGACCAAGTAGGTTAGATACTGTTGTAGCCATTACACCAGCTTGTTTCGCAAGGCGAAAGGCTTCTGGATCAAAACGTTCTGCAATCAGCATAGCTAGAAACGGGCGAGTATTTCGCATATTTCTGCATCGCTGTACTTTCGTGAGATAGGTTTGGATGCTTTTGCTATCTAAATCATTGTATATGACATCTGCAACAATGAAGCCATTACTCATTTCACCTTTTTGTACTGTTGCTAAAGGCATAATATATGACGGAGCACATATGTCCCAATGGTGATGGCTAAATGAAGGCATATTCTGAGAGTTACGGACTTGGACCTTATTAAAGCTGCCAAGGCCATTGTGTCTAATCCAGTCAGCTACACCTTTAATGAGAATATCTTCAACCAGCAATTGGTTTCGGACATGTTGGGTATCCGTTACCCCGTTAATATTATTTATGTAAGTAACAAGACAATCCCCCAAAACGACATCAACTTCCCTACGCAGAACTGAACCTTTAAGCAATTGCGCTTCAAGACGGCTTGACGCAATGTGTCCCTTCAGTTTGTCCGGACTCCCTGAAACCTTGCTAAAAAGATATGTCGGGATCGCCCCTTGATAAGGGTGGAAAGCGAAAAAGGTGTGAGCATAGACTGTTCTTGCATTTACATGACTTTCAAGCAATGCAATCCAATATCGACGAGAGTTATAGTCCTTTGTCAGATAGAGAAATGCTTCATTTTTGGGCAAAGAAAAATGAGTAAAACGTTGAACATCACCTCCAACGCGGGAGATTCGCTGTCTGGCGTTAACTTCTGTTAGGCCATTGGCTATCAGTTTTTCTCTTAAGGCAGATGAGGACATCGGCCCGTAGATATGTAGAAGTTGTTCTATGGATGGTTTCATTGAGTGTCACACTGCGCTATTTATAATATAACTACATTAGCGGATGATGAATTCAAGATTAGTAAGGTTATGTTTTAACATATTGATAAACATGAATAAAAAATGTGTGTGATGCTTGTTTTTTCAGTGTTTGTCACAGTGCGTTTTTTAATCGATGTTTTTGTGTTAAAAACGTCCTACTTAGTTAATGTAATTGCACGTTTTATTGCGATTTTTTTGGCCACTTAACTTAGTTGTACTTGTTTGCTAGAGAGGTTATTTAAACCAGCTTCGCTGCCATTGGTCAAATAGGTAATGGTGTTATCTGGTATCCGAAAGTACCAATGAAGGTAAAAAGGAATTCCATCCCATAACACGAAGAGGGATAGCGTGTTGCCGCAGGTAATAAAAACGAAAAAGCCCGCATCAGCGGGCTTTCATGTCACTTGGGAGCCGCGGCTCCTTTGCGTATCCTTTTTTGTCTCCTCACCGTCTGGTCGGTGTCCTGCTGAAACTGCTAACTTCCTGTTTTTATTGGTGTTGTCCTTGCACCGTCCAATCATGATTGGTGGAGCTGGCGGGAGTTGAACCCGCGTCCGAAATTCCTACATCCTCGGTACTACATGCTTAGTCAGTCTTTACATTCGCTTGCCAGCTGCGGACGGACACGCCACTAACAAACTAGCCTGATTAAGTTTTAACGCTTCAACCCCAGGCAGGGCTTCCACGCGATCTCTTTTGGGTTTGACCTCTCTTGATCCCCGTCCTAAGAGCGGAGGCTAGGGAGAGAGGGCTCTAAGCAGGTTATTAAGCTGCTAAAGCGTAGTTTTCGTCGTTTGCGACTATTTTTTGCGGCTTTTTACGAGGCCAACCGCCCCTCGGCATGCACCTTGGGTTTCGCAAATCCCGTCGAATCCAGAATCAGCCCCAATGTGTAAAGGTAAGTATACCAGATTTATGAGCGCCATGACCAGCCTCAATGGCGTTATCGTTAAAGATTTAGCACCCATGTAGCCTGATTTTTATTCGATTAAGCAATGGGATGGCAACATTTGTGTCGGATGTGATAGCCAATAAGATGTTCATTCGCGCCGCCGGAGAGGGAGGCGCGGTGAGGAACTGGTCAATAATTGGAGTGCAGGTTTAACGGTGGGCGTTTTTCATGATACGTGCTTTATCCACCTGCCATTCGCGTTCTTTGATATCTGAACGTTTATCGTGCTGTTTTTTACCTTTGGCGACGCCGATTTTCACTTTGCACCAGGCATTTTTCCAGTACAGGGAGAGCGCCACTACGGTATAGCCTTCTCGATTGACGCGACCGTACAATGAGTCCAGTTCGCGTTGGTTGAGAAGTAACTTGCGGGTACGGGTAGGATCGCACACCACATGCGTGGAGGCCACGGCCATTGGCGTGATGTTAGCGCCAAACAGAAATGCCTCTCCGTCACGCAGAAGGACGTAGCTGTCGCTGATATTGGCTTTTCCTGCGCGCAGGGATTTAACCTCCCAGCCTTGCAGGGCAAGTCCCGCTTCGAACTCTTCTTCGATAAAGTATTCGTGACGGGCGCGCTTGTTAAGCGCGATGGTCGCTGAACCAGGTTTATGTGCTTTTTTCTTCGTCATAAGCGTCGTGAATCATCGGTAATCTGAAATCGAAAACACCCCATATCAATCCTGCGGGGGACAAGGCTCTATCTTAGCATGAACCCGATGTTACCCAGCGCCGGGATAGCGTTTTTTTTACAGCAGGATAAATGATATTATTTGTTGGATTTTTGTTGATGGAAATTGTTATGCCTCAGATTAGCCGGACCGCACTGGTACCCTACAGCGCGGAGCAAATGTATCAGTTAGTGAATGACGTTCAGTCTTATCCTCAGTTTTTGCCGGGTTGTACCGGAAGTCGGATTCTGGAGTCCACTCCTGGGCAGATGACTGCGGCGGTAGATGTCTCTAAGGCTGGGATCAGCAAAACGTTTACTACCCGCAACCAGTTGACCAGTAACCAAAGTATTCTTATGAATCTGGTGGATGGGCCGTTCAAGAAATTGATTGGTGGATGGAAGTTTACGCCGCTGAGCCAGGAGGCGTGTCGTATCGAGTTTCATCTCGACTTTGAGTTTACCAATAAGTTGATTGAACTCGCCTTTGGTCGCGTGTTTAAAGAGCTGGCGTCTAATATGGTCCAGGCTTTTACGGTTCGTGCGAAAGAGGTTTACAGTGCCAGGTAAAATTGCCGTTGAGGTGGCTTATGCGCTACCTGAGAAGCAGTACCTGCAGCGCGTGACGCTGCAGGAGGGCGCGACGGTTGAAGAAGCTATTCGCGCCAGTGGCTTGCTGGAATTGCGTACCGATATCGATTTAACTAAAAACAAAGTCGGCATTTACAGCCGTCCGGCAAAACTAAGCGATAGTGTGCATGATGGCGATCGGGTGGAGATTTATCGCCCTCTCATTGCCGATCCGAAAGAGCTTCGCAGGCAACGAGCAGAAAAATCAGCGAATAAATAACAGACAGAAAAAAGGTGCTCATTGAGCACCTTTTTTAACGTCTTTGAGAGCAACTTTATTATTAGTTACCACTCAGCGCAGGTTTGTTATCAATATTGGTCAACACACCGCTACTGTTAAAGGTCAGCGTCAGCGTTTGCTGCGTTACACCTTCATGACCTGGTTGCTGGCGGAAGACATAGAACCAGGTATTCGTACCAAATGGATCGGACATCAGCGGTGTACCCAATGCGTACGCAACTTGTTGTTGCGTCATGCCAACACGTATTTTGGATACGTCGTTAGCGGTCAGATAGTTCCCCTGGTTGATGTCAGGACGGTAAACCACTCGCTCCAGAGTGGAACAGCCTGCGGTCAACATCAATAGTACTGCTGCTGCAGCAGTCAGCGTTTTACAGCGCATAGTGATTTGATTCCTTTTCGGGCCCGAGCAGTACGTGGCTCATCTGTAATATGCCGATGATAATAGACCTTTCATCACTTTAAAACCTTTTGCTTTCCGGTCTTACGGCGTTTTGCTGTTTACTCTGACCGTGAAGCAGGAAAAAAGTTTACGCTGCAAGCAGTTCTTTCGCATTCGCCAGTGTATTACGTGTGACTTCACTGCCACCAAGCAGGCGCGCCAGCTCTTGTAACCGCGCTTTTTTATTCAGGGATTGCATATGCGTTTCTGTCATCGCACCATCGGTTTCTTTGCTGACAAAATAGTGTTGATGACCACATCCCGCGACTTGTGGCAGGTGGGTAACACACATCACCTGAGTTGATTCGCCGAGTTGACGCAGCAGTTTGCCGACAACTGCCGCTGTTGGACCGCTAATACCTACATCCACTTCATCAAAAATCAGTGCCGGGGTTTCCATTTTACGCGCCGTGATGACCTGGATTGCCAGTGCGATGCGGGACAATTCACCACCGGATGCGACTTTGGCAATAGGCTGCATTGGCTGACCTGGGTTGGTGGTTACCCGAAACTCAATACGATCGGCACCGTCAGCGCCCAGGTGATGCTCGTCAAATTTAACATCGATCGTAAACTGCCCATGCGGCATTGAGAGCGCATGCATACTGTCGGTGATCAGCTGTGCAAGTTCTTCTGCATATTGCTGGCGTTGTTGGTGTAATGCGCGCGCGATTTCCAGTGCCTGCTGATGATGTTTCGTTACCGCCAGCGCAAGCGTTTCTTGTGAGTCGGCCTGATCGTCCAGTTGCTGCTGTTCTTCCAGTAGCGACTGGTAATACTGTGGCAATGCCTCAGGGCTGACGTGATGTTTACGTGCCAGCGAAATCTGTTTTGAGATGCGCTGTTCAAGTTCAAATAGTCGGTTGGGATCGAGATCCAGACGATCGCAGTAGTGGCGCAGTTCATCGCTGGCTTCAGCAATCTGGATGGTAGCTTCTTCCAGCATATCAAGTACGCCGGACAGTTTGCTGTCCATGCCAATCAATTCGCTCACCAGTTGTTTAGCCGTGTAAAGCTGACTTTGCAGGTTTGCGTCTTCACCGTCGGCCATTAATGCCAATGCATTCTGGCTGGTGGTCAGCAATTGACCGCTGTTCGCCAGACGTTTGTACTCTTCGTCGATTTGTTCAAACTCTCCGGGCTGCGGATTAAATTCGTTAAGTTCTTTTAATTGGTATTGCAGCAGTTCCGCACGGGCGGCGCGTTCCTGACTTAACTGTTGATGATGCGCGAGGTCACGGCAGCTTTGATGCCACAACTGATAACGTGCGGTCATTTCCTGCAGTAGAGAGGTTTCATTGGCATAGCCATCAAGCAGGAATTTTTGGTGCTCAGGTTTGGTGAGTAATTGATGAGCGTGCTGACCATGGATCTGAATCAGCAACTGACCCAGTTCGCGCAGTTGTGACAGAGGAACAGCTGTACCGTTGATGAAACCACGGGAGCGACCATCGCTGCTGATCACTCGACGAAGCAAACATTCATGCCCGTCTTCAAGCTGATTTTCTTCCAGCCAGCGCAGAGCCGCTGGCGTATCTTTCAGAGAAAAACGGGCGCACAGGTCAGCGCGAGCAGCGCCGGTACGCACCATGTCGGCTTCAGCGCGACCACCGAGACAAAGACCGAGGGCATCTATTGCAATAGATTTACCCGCGCCGGTCTCGCCAGTTATTACGGTCATGCCGCTATGAAAATCAATCTCAAGCTCACGAACGATAGCAAAGTTGCTGATGGTCAGTTGTGCCAACATAGTCGTTTTCCTGTATGAAAAACCATTACTGTTATTGTGTACAGTATAAACTGGTTTTATATACAGTAAAGAGGCTGGCGTAAAATTAGAATAATTTTTTTGACCAGCCGAGCTTGGTGCTTAATGTGTTGAAATAACTGTAATCTTTCGGATGAATCAGATTCAGATGGTAATCACAGCGACGAATCAGGACATCTTCACCTTCCTGAATCGGCAGTGCTATCTGGCTGTCGCAACTGATTTCCAGGTCGTTACGGCGATGCGAAAAACGCAGACGGATCGTGCTGCTGCTGTTTATGACCAGTGGTCGTGCTGACAACGTATGCGGGAACATGGGCACCAGGGTAATCGCATCCAGAGAGGGGGTCAGAATAGGACCGCCTGCAGAGAGGGAATAGGCGGTGGAGCCTGTTGGCGTCGAAATAATTAGTCCATCAGATCGCTGAGAAAACGCAAAGATCTCGTCGATATACACTTCGAACTCAATCATATGCGCCACTTTGCCTGGATGAAGCACCACTTCATTTATCGCGGTGCTGATGCGTTTCTGGCAATCTTGCTGACAGACTTGCGCTTCCAGCAAAAAACGTTTCTCGCTGATGTAGTGGCCTTCCAGCACATCGGCTAACTGTTGCTGGGCGTTATCGGGGTCAAGGTCAGTCAGGAAACCCAGGTTGCCACGGTTGATTCCAATAACTTTAATATCGTAACGGGCGAGTGTGCGTGCCGCGCCCAGCATATTACCGTCGCCACCAACGACTACCGCGAGATCAGCTAGTTGCCCAATCTCCGCGAGCGTGCCAGTTTTCACATTCTTCAGTTGCAGTTCGTGAGCGATTTGTTGCTCAACGATGACCTCGTAACCTTTTGTGCACAGCCAGCGGTAGAGCATTTCATGTGTTGTCAGTGCAGTGGGGTGCCGTGGGTGTCCCACAATGCCAATACACTTGAAATGATTATTCATTTTTCCGAGGTCCTTGTTGCGAAGATTGATGACAATGTGAGTGCTTCCCTTGAAACCCTGAAACTGATCCCCATAATAAGCGAAGTTAGCGAGATGAATGCGAAAAAAACGCGGAGAAATTCATGAGTAGTAAAGAACAGAAAACGCCTGAGGGGCAAGCCCCGGAAGAAATTATCATGGATCAGCACGAAGAGATTGAGGCAGTTGAGCCAGAAGCTTCTGCTGAGCAGGTGGATCCGCGCGATGAAAAAATTGCGAATCTCGAAGCTCAGCTGGCTGAAGCCCAGACCCGTGAACGTGACGGCATTTTGCGTGTAAAAGCCGAAATGGAAAACCTGCGTCGACGTACTGAACTGGATATTGAAAAAGCCCACAAATTCGCGCTGGAGAAATTCATCAACGAATTGCTGCCGGTGATTGATAGCCTGGATCGTGCGCTGGAAGTGGCTGATAAAGCTAACCCGGATATGTCTGCGATGGTTGAAGGCATTGAGCTGACGCTGAAGTCGATGCTGGATGTTGTGCGTAAGTTTGGTGTTGAAGTGATCGCCGAAACTAACGTGCCGCTGGACCCGAATGTGCATCAGGCTATCGCAATGGTGGAATCTGATGACGTTGCGCCAGGTAACGTACTGGGCATTATGCAGAAGGGTTATACGCTGAATGGTCGTACGATTCGTGCGGCGATGGTAACTGTAGCGAAAGCAAAAGCGTAATTTCTGTTTTCGTAATAATTAACGGCCCTGCATGCGAATGCAGGGCCGTTTTCGTTACTCCGCCACACTCTCGCGCAGCGGTTTCACAGGAAAAACTTTTACCTGCTTAATCATATTGTCCTGTACGTCGAGAATATCTATATCGTACTCGCCAATACGCACGCGGGTGCCTGCGACAGGGATCTCTTCCAGTGCCTCAAGAATGACGCCATTAACCGTGCGGGCATCATCTTCCGGTAGATGCCAGTTAAAGGCTTTGTTGATTTCCCGCACGTTGGCGGTGCCATCGATAATCACCGAACCGTCGTTTTGCGGTGTGACCTCTTCGGCAAGTGTTGGCGACATCGACGTAGTGAAATCGCCGACAATCTCTTCCAGAATATCTTCAACCGTCACCAGCCCCTGAATGTCTCCATACTCGTTGACGACCAGGCCGACTTTCTTTTTGTTGCGCTGAAACTTTACCAACTGCGTGCTGAGCGGCGTACCTTCCGGCACAAAATAGATCTCGTCCGCGGCGCGCAGCATGGTTTCTTTGGTGAACTCTTTTTTCTCCGACATCAACCGCCAGGCTTCACGTACTCGCAGCATACTGATGGCGTCGTCCAGCGAATCACGGTAGAGCACGATGCGCCCGTGAGGTGAGTGGGAGAGTTGGCGCAGAATCGATTTCCAGTCATCGTTGATATCAATACCGATAATTTCACTGCGCGGCACCATGATGTCATCAACGGTCATTTTTTCCAGATCGAGCACCGACAGCAGCATATCCTGATTGCGACGGGAAATTTGTGAGCGTGATTCGTGCACGATAGTGCGCAACTCTTCTTTGCTCAAAGAGCCGCTAACCACGATATCGGTTTTGATACCCATCATGCGCATCAGCATACGGGTGATAGCATTCAGCAACCAGACCAGCGGCATCATCAAAATTTGCAGCGGAGCCAGCAGAAAACTACTCGGATAAGCGACTTTTTCCGGGTACAGCGCGGCAATGGTTTTCGGCAATACCTCAGCAAATACCAGTACGACAAAAGTCAGCACACCAGTCGCAATTGCCACGCCCGCATCGCCGTACAAACGCATCCCAACAATAGTGCCGAGCGCGGAGGCAAGAATATTGACCAGGTTATTGCCGATTAACACCAGGCTTATCAGGCGGTCTGGCTTACGCAGCAATTTTTCGACGCGTTTGGCCGAGCGATTACCCTGTTTCGCCATATGTCGCAGACGATAGCGGTTGAGGGTCATCATTCCGGTTTCGGACCCGGAAAAATAGGCTGAAATGACCACCATGATGATCAGAATAATGATCAACGTAGTAGTAGAAATGTGTTCCAGGGGAAACTCCTTTTCTGGGTTTAGCTGATTAACTGCTGGACAATTCGGCTGCCGAAGTAGGCCAGTGTCAGAATTACCGCGCCCGCAACGTTAAACCAGACGACGCGGCGTCCACGCCATCCTTCATGGTAATGTCCCCACAGCAGCACAATATAGACAAACCACGCCACGATAGAGAGCACAGCCTTGTCGATATTTTCCATGCTAAATAGGTTGTGCATGTAGAACAGGCCAGTGCAAAGCGTGAGCGTTAGCAGCACCACGCCAATCTGCGTGATGTGGAACATTTTACGCTCGATACTCATCAATGGCGGCATTTCCTGGTTAAATGCCAGCTTCTTGTTCTTCAGTTGGTAATCAATCCACGCCAGTTGCAGCGCGTACAGGGCGGCGATAATTAGCGTGGCATAGGAAAAGAGCGATAAGCCAATGTGCACCAGCATCCCAGGCGTTGCTTCCAGATGGGTGATGTATTCATTGGGCATGAAGGTCGCCAGCGCCAGGTTGATAAGCGCAAAGGCATAGACAATGGGTAGCAGCAACCAGCCACGATTGCGAGAAGCCACAATGGTCATTACCGTACAGATCATCAAACTGACCAATGAACCAACGTTCAGCAGGCTGAGGTTTTGTCCGCTATCACCGTCGGGCAGGATGCGGGCTTCCAGAGCGATTGCGTGGCAGACCAGCGCAATGACCGCAGAAATAATAGCCATGCGCCGCCAGCCGCCGTTTTTTTGCAGCAGACCGGGAACAATCAGCGCAAGACTGACGGAGTAGGCGACAAGCGCGAGCAGAGCAAAAACGGGCATAGTGATGTCGACAGTTTGAGCAATAAGAAAGAGAAGCAGTATAGCGTCAGGTGAACGCTGCTCCAACCGTTGCATAACAACAAAGACGCCTTCATGTTATACTGCGGCAAAATACTGATGATGTGTCGCGATTGCGGCCAACCGTTTCCACCCCAGGCGAGAGACAATGTTTGATAATTTAACCGATCGTTTGTCGCGCACGCTGCGCAATATCAGTGGCCGTGGACGCCTCACTGAAGACAACGTAAAAGATACGCTGCGCGAAGTGCGCATGGCGCTGCTGGAGGCGGACGTCGCTCTGCCGGTAGTGCGTGAGTTTATCAATCGCGTAAAAGAGAAAGCGGTTGGTCATGAAGTTAATAAGAGCCTGACGCCGGGGCAGGAGTTCGTCAAAATCGTCCGTAACGAACTGGTTGCGGCGATGGGCGAAGAGAACCAGACCCTGAACCTGGCGGCGCAACCGCCTGCGGTCGTGCTGATGGCGGGCCTGCAAGGTGCCGGTAAAACAACCAGCGTTGGTAAACTCGGTAAGTTCCTGCGCGAGAAGCACAAGAAGAAAGTGCTGGTGGTTTCTGCCGACGTTTATCGCCCGGCGGCAATCAAACAGCTTGAGACGCTGGCAGAGCAGGTGGGCGTTGATTTCTTCCCTTCTGATGTTGGTCAGAAGCCGGTAGATATCGTTAACGCGGCGCTGAAAGAAGCCAAACTGAAATTCTACGACGTGCTGCTGGTGGATACCGCTGGTCGTCTGCACGTTGACGAAGCGATGATGGACGAGATCAAACAAGTCCATGCGTCGATTAACCCGGTTGAAACCCTGTTTGTGGTTGACGCCATGACCGGTCAGGATGCGGCCAATACGGCAAAAGCATTCAATGAAGCGTTACCGCTTACCGGCGTAGTGTTGACCAAAGTGGACGGCGATGCCCGCGGCGGTGCGGCGCTCTCTATTCGTCACATCACTGGCAAACCGATCAAGTTTCTCGGTGTTGGCGAGAAAACTGAGGCGCTGGAGCCGTTCCATCCGGACCGCATCGCGTCGCGTATTCTCGGCATGGGCGACGTACTGTCGCTGATCGAAGATATCGAAAGCAAAGTTGACCGCGCGCAGGCAGAGAAATTAGCCAGCAAGCTGAAAAAAGGCGACGGCTTCGATCTCAACGATTTTCTTGAGCAACTGCGCCAGATGAAAAATATGGGCGGCATGGCTAGCCTGATGGGCAAGCTGCCGGGCATGGGGCAGATCCCGGATAATGTTAAGTCGCAGATGGACGATAAAGTGCTGGTGCGTATGGAAGCCATCATCAACTCGATGACGATGAAAGAGCGCGCTAAGCCAGAAATCATCAAAGGTTCGCGTAAACGCCGTATTGCTGCCGGTTGCGGTATGCAGGTGCAGGACGTTAACCGTCTTCTGAAACAGTTCGACGACATGCAGCGCATGATGAAGAAAATGAAGAAGGGCGGAATGGCGAAGATGATGAGAAGCATGAAGGGTATGATGCCCCCAGGCTTCCCTGGTCGCTAATCGGCCTGGCTTGTTTGCCATTTTGGCACCGGGATGTGCTCGTCATCCTCACGTACTGCGTGTACGCTCCGGTGACTGCGCGCACTCCGGCACCAAACTGGCTGCACCGCCGACGGCCTTTTACAGCAGAGTTAGCAACTGTTGATTGCAATTCCCGCAAAAATGAGTAAAATTTTCGGGCTTTTAATATGACACCGGACTCCGTTCCTCGATGGGGTCCGGTTGTTTTATTCACACAAGAGGATGTTATGGTAACTATTCGTTTAGCACGTCACGGCGCTAAAAAGCGTCCGTTCTACCAGGTTGTTGTCGCTGACAGCCGTAATGCACGCAACGGTCGCTTCATCGAGCGCGTTGGTTTCTTCAACCCAATCGCTAGCGAAAAAGAAGAAGGCACTCGCCTGGATCTGGATCGCATCGCTCACTGGGTTGGCCAGGGCGCAACTATTTCTGATCGCGTTGCTGCGCTGATCAAAGAAGTAAACAAAGCAGCTTAATCTGTCACGGTGGTCATGATGAGCAAACAACTCACCGCGCAAGCACCTGTTGATCCCATCGTTTTGGGAAAAATGGGTTCGTCTTACGGTATTCGTGGGTGGCTCAGAGTGTTTTCTTCCACCGAAGACGCCGAAAGCATTTTTGACTATCAGCCCTGGTTTATCCAGAAGGCGGGTCAGTGGCAGCAAGTCCAGCTGGAAAGCTGGAAGCACCACAATCAGGACATGATCATCAAGCTGAAAGGCGTTGACGATCGTGATGCGGCGAACCTGCTGACGAATTGTGAAATTGTCGTGGATTCATCGCAGCTGCCTCAGCTTGAAGAGGGTGACTACTACTGGAAAGACCTGATGGGCTGCCAGGTAGTAACCACTGAAGGCTACGATCTCGGTAAAGTCGTCGATATGATGGAAACCGGATCTAATGACGTTCTCGTCATTAAGGCAAACCTGAAAGATGCGTTTGGTATCAAGGAACGTCTCGTACCGTTCCTCGATGGGCAGGTTATCAAGAAAGTCGATCTCACTACTCGTTCAATCGAAGTAGATTGGGATCCTGGTTTTTAAACCACCGGATAAACGGTAAAAGACGGCGCTATGTGGATTGGCATAATTAGCCTGTTTCCTGAAATGTTCCGCGCAATTACCGATTACGGGGTAACTGGCCGGGCAGTTAAAAATGGCCTGCTGAGCATCCAGAGTTGGAGTCCTCGCGACTTCACGCATGACCGGCACCGTACCGTGGACGATCGTCCTTACGGCGGCGGACCGGGGATGTTAATGATGGTGCAACCCTTGCGGGACGCCATTCATGCAGCAAAAGCCGCGGCGGGTGAAGGCGCAAAGGTGATTTATCTGTCACCACAGGGACGCAAGCTTGATCAAGCGGGCGTCAGCGAACTGGCAACGAATCAAAAATTGATTCTGGTGTGCGGTCGCTACGAAGGTATAGATGAGCGCGTGATCCAAACCGAAATTGACGAAGAATGGTCAATCGGCGATTACGTTCTCAGTGGTGGTGAGTTACCAGCAATGACGCTGATTGACTCCGTTTCCCGGTTTATTCCGGGAGTACTGGGACATGAAGCCTCGGCAACGGAAGATTCCTTTGCTGAAGGATTGCTGGATTGCCCGCACTATACGCGGCCTGAGGTGTTAGAAGGGATGGAAGTTCCGCCAGTGTTACTGTCGGGCAACCATGCCGAGATACGTCGCTGGCGTTTGAAACAGTCGCTGGGCCGTACCTGGCTTAGAAGACCTGAACTTCTGGAAAACCTGGCTCTGACTGAAGAGCAAGCAAGGTTGCTGGCGGAGTTCAAAACGGAACACGCACAACAGCAACATAAACATGATGGGATGGCGTAAGCCCCCGAGATATCAGTTTACCCAGGATAAGAGATTAAATTATGAGCAACATTATTAAGCAACTTGAACAAGAGCAGATGAAGCAGGACGTACCTTCCTTCCGTCCGGGTGATACCGTGGAAGTGAAAGTATGGGTTGTTGAAGGTTCCAAAAAACGTCTGCAGGCATTCGAGGGCGTGGTTATCGCTATTCGTAACCGCGGTCTGCACTCTGCATTCACTGTTCGTAAAATTTCCAACGGCGAAGGCGTTGAGCGTGTCTTCCAGACTCACTCTCCGGTAGTTGACAGCATTTCTGTCAAACGTCGTGGTGCTGTTCGTAAAGCTAAACTGTACTACCTGCGTGAGCGTACTGGTAAGGCTGCTCGTATCAAAGAGCGTCTTAACTAAGATTTCGCTTAAGCGACATCCTGTTAAGAAGGGCTGGCCAATTGGCTGGCCCTTTTTTTATCTGTTTGCTGGTGTTTTAAGGGGTAGTAATCACCACTGCGACGCGGCGGTTCTCGGCGCGGCCCTGGGCGGTCTTGTTACTGGCTATGGGATATTTTTTTCCTAAACCCTGTGTGGTGAGATTGCTGCGCGGAATTTGTCCACCCATAGCCCATGCATCGGCCACGACATTCGCCCGTTTCAATGATAAGCCTTCGTTGTAACTGTCTTCACCATAGTTATCGGTGTGTCCATCCATACGGGCATGTGTTAGCCCTGTCGAGGCCAATTTGGCTGCCATGGTTTGGATCTGTTGCTGGCTTTCCGGGAGCAATTTGTAGTCATTTTTTGCGAACAGAATGGCATCTGATAAGCCCAGCGACCAGTCGCCGGCGGATTCAGTAAATCCATAAGATTGCATAGCGGCGACTTGCTCAGGAGTAAACTTTCCCTGAGGGGACTGGCAGCCAGTCAGTATTAGTGAGGTGAAAATCAGGGGTGCTACCAGGTGCTTTATCATATCGATATATCCTTGTTATCTCACCAGCTTTTCGGCACGCTGGTGTTTGGCCTGATACATATTGTGATCGGCAAGCTCTTGTAATTTTTCCGCAGAGGCGTGCTCAATGGTCATCGCGTAACCAATGCTTAATGTCATGGTGGTCTGATGGCCATTATGAAGATCAAACGGGAGATTAAAGATTTGTGTCAGTGCTGAGCATATCTGCTGCACTTCAGATTCTGACTGTACATCATAGAGCACCATAGCGAATTCATCGCCGCCCAGGCGGTATGCTTTATGTCGCAGCCCGCCAACTTCAGCTAACCGTTTTGCGATTTCAATCAAGACTCTATCGCCCGTCGCATGACCCCAGGTATCATTGATGTATTTGAAATTATCGCCATCAAGAAATAGTAACGCCGACGTTTTTCGGGCATCGGAATTGTTCATCAACGTGTTGATGCCGCTACGAAACGCTGCGCGGTTAGCCAGCCCGGTTAATGGGTCATGTAGCGCGGTACGTAGAAGCTGCGCATTTTTGGCCTGTAAACGAAGCTGCCACTCTTCCATTTCATCCAGCAGACTGTTGAAGTCGAGAGCGAAGCGGTGAAACTCAGCGATACGTTCTTCCGAAACTCGTCGGGAAAAATTGCGGTTGGAACGCACATCATGTACGACATCGGTGATATTTTTCAGCGCTTCTACCAGGCCATTGTGCAAATGGCGGGTGAGGGTAATTGCGATGCCTGATGCCAGCAGAATACAACCGGTCAGTACGGCGAGCGAAAACCAGATAAAATGGCTGATTGAACTGTCGCGAGCGGTTAAGCGTACTTCGCCAATGGTTTCACCATTGTGACGAATCGGCTGAATGATGGGGGCGGGGAAGAGCCAGTGGCTTATGAAATTGCTGAAAGTATCGCCTGGATCCTTACGGGTGTAATGCCAGGATGCCAGAATATTTTGCTGCTTATCACGTACTTCTGCAGTTGAAAATTGCCCTTGCTGGCCCAGCGCTGCCAGTGTTTCAGTTGCTGCAGGGCCATCGGCAAAAACGACAGCTGCTTCCAGACTGTAAGTCATTGTTGCTGCTGTCAGTGCCAGGTTTTTTTGCGCGTACTGTTTCAGGGTCAGCACCGAGGTCACGGAAAGCAGCAACCAGATCAGCATCATAGTGATAAATATGCTGGTGATACTGATGTTGCGTAATGCTCTTTTAAACGTGGGGCGCTTATTAAGAGAATTATCGTTATCCATCATTTTTCTTCCGTGCGAGCATTAACACCGCTACGCGATAAGGCATCCAGGTTTACGGCAAATCTGACGTCATTATTGTGGATGATCAGACAAAAGGCGCTACCAATAATGCACTCGGTATTTTGTTCGGCAATTAATAATAACGCCTTTGACGGATATTGTTCGGTTAATTCCATCTGGAATGTCGGTGACTCGTTGCCAAAATAAAAACCATTGCAGCCTGAAATCATCGCCTCTTGTTGAGTGTGAATGATGACAGGCAGATAAGGCAAAGATGTCGCGGCATTCTCTTGTAGGGCGGTACTAAAACGTGAAGATGAAAAGATACATAACTTTGGTGGCCCTGATAGCGCAGGCCAGCGGGTGTAACTGACAATACCGGAAACCATCATACGCACGTTTTTCGCAACGTCAGAAGGCTCCTGAGCGAGTATTGGTGCTCCCGTCAGCAGGAGAATCAGAAGTAAGAACAGTCGGTGAGAAAAACGCATTCAGGGATCCCCACCATCTTCGCTCGAAATGCATCGATATTTTTTCAGAATGCTCATTAAAATATCATTTTTTCATGCGATCGTCATCAATGTGAGAAATAAAACACAATGAGTAAAATCTTATGTTTAATTTATTTGTGGGGTTTTAATTAATTTAATCGTATTGTGCTGGCATTTTCATCAGCCCCTTTTTGCCATACTTCATGCAGTTGGCTGGCATTTTCAACATTGTTGCAGCTGGCAGGAAAGCTTTTACCGGAAAGTCCCCGGGCATAAGTAAAATCGGTCTGGCAAGTTTTCTTTTGTCCTTCGGCATATCCTTTAAGGTATAGACC
>OHAY01001409.1_pt1 | contig 22212 bp, 15 predicted proteins | sample 1577191 | NCBI WGS metagenome assembly OHAY01 (sample SAMEA3541504, study PRJEB24748) | human gut metagenome | biome: human gut; feature: human-associated habitat; material: faeces | place: China | collected 2012 | reverse complement strand
CTCTTGTCCTCCCTTAAAATAAAGTGAGAACGGACCACCTTCCGGACCAAGCCAGAAGCGTTCCTCACCTCCTACCGGATTAAATTGAGAACTGACTTTGCCTTCATTTATGAAACGATAATTAATCCAGCCGTAACTATCACCTTCATCGCCGGAAGCGGAAGTAGTCATTACACGGCCTTGCCATGCAGGAATAACCATCACTTTAGAATTCCCATCAGCAGATACCAATTCAGTATATTCAATGCCGTGGTCCTTTAAGAACTGGGCATCATAAGCATAACTTCCCATCTTGATTTCTTTTTGTCCGCCGCATGATACAAGTATTGCAGTTGCACCTACCAGCAGAGTGTTTTTCAGTTTGGTTGATTTCAACATAACGCCTGTTTCCTTTATTTATAGAGAGGTCCATAATTCTTGCAAGCTCTATAGTCACTGCCTTCCATATCCTCGCCAAAAGCAGTCCATGCACTGGGACGGAAAATATTTTCCTCAGAAACATTGTGCATGCATACCGGGATGCGGAGCATGGAAGCAAGAGTGATTAAGTCCTGACCGATGTGTCCATAACTGATGGCTCCATGATTGGCTCCCCAGTTGTTCATTACTGAATATACATCTTTGAAAGCAGGTTTTTCACACAGACGCGGTACAAACCAGGTGGTAGGCCATGTCGGATCTGTACGCATATTGAGTTTCTGGTGGATTTCCGGGTCTATTTCTACTGTCCATCCTTCTGCGATTTGCAGGACAGGGCCTAAGCCTTTAATCAGGTTGAGGCGCATCATGGTTACGGGCATGCCACCTTTTGACAGGAAGTTGGAAGAGAAACCGCCACCACGGAAATAATCGCGGTCTGCCGGATACCAGGTTGTTGCCTTCAGGCAGGCTTCCATATCCGCTTCAGTCATTTCCCAATTGGGCTTCATGCAAGGTTCTCCGGCGGCATTACGGCTTTCGCCGGTAGCATCCAATGTCGTTGCACCTGAGTTGATAAGGTGGATAATACCATTCTGAGCCATTCCGGTCAGTTCTTTGCCTGTGACGCGTTTTACAGCTTCGGGGCTCCAATAAGTGCGGATGTCCGAGAACATCTGACCACAGCCGCTCAGCAAGTGACCGAATAACATGGCAACACCGTTGCAGGCATCGTTTTCGGTTGCCAAGACAAAGGCTTCGCGGATACCGTTCCAGTCGAAAGTAGTGTTTAGCAATGCTTCGGTAAAGTCACCGTTAGGTTTCCAGTCTGTCCATTGGCGTTGTCCTTGGAAGCCGGCAGCAATGGCATTGTGTCCGATGGCTTCTTCTTTATATCCCATCTCGCGCAGTTTGGGGTTGCCGGTCATCAGGTCGCGCATGATGAGGGTCATCTTGACAATGAATTCCCAGTCCTGATCTTTCTGTTCACGGGTTTTACGTTTTTCGGGACGGTTCTTAAAGTCTTCACCTTCATTGGACTTACAATATTTTTCAGTCCATGCCATTGCTTTGGCATACTCTTCGTGGTCGTAAATACCTTCTTCCATGCGGCGCAGGATTTCTGTTTCATCCACACTTTCATTGCGGATACCCAAATATTCTTGGAAGAAGTTTGGGTCTACGATAGAACCGGCGATACCCATGCAGACACTGCCGAAAGAAAGATAGCTCTTTCCACGCATATTGGCAACAGCCATGGCAGCGCGGGCAAAACGCAACAGTTTTTCGGCTACATCTGCCGGAATGGTATTGTCATCCAAATCTTGTACATCATGTCCGTAGATGCCAAAAGCAGGAAGACCTTTCTGCGCATGTCCTGCCAATACTGCTGCCAGATATACGGCTCCCGGACGTTCTGTTCCGTTGAATCCCCATACGGCTTTGGGCCAATGCGGGTTCATGTCCATTGTTTCGGAACCATAGCACCAGCAACTGGTTACGGTGATGGTGGCTCCTACGCCTTCGCGTTCAAATTTCTCGGCACAGGCGGCGCTTTCGCCTACACGTCCGATGGTGCTGTCGGCAATGACACATTCCACGGGACTGCCGTCACCATTCTTCAGGTTAGTAGAAATCAGTTCGGCAACAGCTTTTGCCAAATTCATAGTCTTTTCTTCAAGGCTTTCACGAACACCGCCCTGGCGGCCGTCGATAGTGGGACGAATCCCGATTTTCGGATACTTTTTCATGATATTGTTGATAATAAGTTTTTAACTATATGCTTTTTATTCCTGTTTTTCTGTTATAAAGAATGCCTGATGTGTACTTCTGTCGGCAGGTATTCTTTTATTTCTTTGCCGGACAGAACAAAATCTGCTGCCAGCTTTCCCATTTGCTCCCAGTCAATACTTATGGAAGTGATGCCTTGATCGATTACTTCATAAGAGGGAGTGTCATTGTAAGCCAATACTCCGAAATCGCTTCCGCATTTTAATCCTTCGGCGCGACTTTTCTTAATGATATTTACCACATCTATCTGGCGTATGACTATATATGCTTCTCCTTTCTTTATGTTTATTTCATCGGTATTGTCAATAATTTCTCCTTTCAGTTGTTTCTCACGGCAAAACTTTATAAAATACCTGCCACTGCTGCCGGGATGCTTGCTTTCGCTGGGAAGCAAAAGGATGAGTCTTTCATATTTGCCCAATTGCTTTTCCAGACAGTTCAATGCCTGATAAAATCCATCATCAAAATCCTGGCATACATACGAATATTCCTTTTTATCGAATTTTCCGAAGTCCAGTAGCAATAGTTTGGACGGCTCTATCTTATAAAGATTGCTGGAGAACTTTTCATTGTCGAAGTTCATCACGATATATTTGTTGTATCTTCCCGATGATTCGCGGATAATGGTGTTGAACAGTCTTTCATTATATTGGTGGAAAAGCAGGTCCACTTTATAATTAATCGATAATTTCTTGATGAAACTGTTGTAAAGTGAATATTTGAATTGGGAGTATTCATCCAGCAGCAATAAAATATTCTTCAGTTTGTTAGTGACATAGTACCCTTTTCCGGGAGTGGAATCAATCATGCCGCGATCTTTCAAGTCGATAAAAGCTTTGAATACTGTATCTCTCGAAACATGATAATTACGGCTTAATTGATTGATAGAGGGCAATGCACTGTCTGATTTATAGGTACCCATGGAGATTTCTTGGCTGATTAAATCTGCCAATTGTTTTACTTTCGTTGTCTGTTGTCCAAAGGTTATTTTCATGTGCTATTCAAGAATTTAATTCAGACGCCAACTGTGCTGAACTGTCCCGATGCAAAGGAATGTAATTTATTTATAAACAACAATATGATTTGGTATGTTTTGCAACACGGTTTTGCAGAGATTAATCATTATATTTATCTTTTGCAGGAATAATATCTTAAATTGTGTTGGATGATATGTGGCAATTGGTTACGTTTGTCACTTGGGTCGATATTAAAATTAGTCAAACACTTTAAAGGTGATGAGAAACCTCTGTTTATTAATCCTGTTCTTGGGATTGTCCTTTGAAACTCTTCAGGTACACGCACTGAACAAAGAGCAGTTCGGGCAAAAGTCTGAACGTTGTTATCGACAAAGAAAATGAGATGGAAGTTTTGACGGATTCTGTGGATGCTACCCGTGGGGCAGAGCATTTACAATGGGCAAAGAAACTTTATCAGGTTGCTTTGGAAAAGAAAGACGAGTATCACAAAGAAGAGGCTTTGCGTGAGATTATGGCTTATTATGTGACCTTGAAGAACTATTCTGAACTGTATCAACCAAATAACGGAAGAAGGACGCATCGTTGTCTCTTATTGCTTAAATCCGGAGAAGAATGTAGCTTCGGTTTTGATAGCCGGAACAGGAAATATATCTGTCGCCGGTGCAGTCTCTGCAGGTACCAATGATGATGTGACTTGGCTCGTATGCAAAATGATTGCTGAATGCATGAATGCTCATTTATGGAAAGATGAAGAATTTAAAGACGGGTTGCGTTTTATCTTCGAACTTCCACAATAAAAAAAAAGTGAAACATGATTCATTGACAGGGCTTTTTTGTACCTTTGCACCTGTAAAAGCAAGGATAAACTTTAAACAAAAATAAGATTATGAGCAAAAAAGCCCTTTTAATGATTCTTGATGGCTGGGGTATCGGCGACCAAGGTAAAGACGATGTAATCTTTAATACTCCTACTCCTTATTGGGATAGTCTGTTGGCTGATTATCCGCACTCTGAGTTGCAGGCTAGCGGTGAAAATGTTGGTTTGCCTGACGGACAAATGGGTAACTCTGAGGTGGGACACTTGAATATCGGTGCCGGACGTATCGTTTACCAAGATTTGGTAAAGATTAACCGTGCTTGCGCTGACAATAGCATCATGAAGAATCCTGAGATTGTTTCTGCTTTTTCATACGCTAAAGAAAACGGTAAGAATATTCACTTCATGGGATTGACTTCCAATGGTGGTGTACACAGTTCATTTGATCACTTATTCAAGCTTTGTGATATCGCTAAAGAATATGGCCTTGAGAATACATTTATTCACTGTTTCATGGATGGTCGTGATACAGACCCGAAGAGTGGTAAAGGTTTTATCGAACAACTGACTGCACATTGCGAACAGTCAGCCGGAAAGATTGCCTCTATCGTAGGTCGTTTCTATGCTATGGACCGTGACAAGCGTTGGGAACGTGTGAAAGAAGCATACGATTTATTGGTTGAAGGTAAAGGAAAGCAAGCAGCCGACATGGTGCAGGCTATGCAGGAATCATACGATGAAGGTGTTACCGATGAATTTATCAAACCCATCAACAACTCTACGGTAGATGGTACCATCAAGGAAGGTGATGTGGTTATCTTCTTCAATTATCGTAATGACCGTGCTAAAGAATTAACAGTTGTACTGACTCAGCAGGATATGCCTGAACAGGGTATGCATACTATTCCGGGCTTGCAGTTCTATTGCATGACTCCGTATGATGCATCATTTAAGGGCGTTCACATTTTGTTTGATAAAGAAAATGTTCAGAACACATTGGGCGAATACTTGGCTGCCAACGGCAAAACTCAGCTTCATATCGCAGAAACAGAGAAGTATGCCCATGTAACTTTCTTCTTCAATGGTGGTCGTGAAACTCCGTATGATGCTGAAGAGCGTATTCTGGTTCCGTCTCCGAAGGTGGCTACTTACGACTTGAAACCCGAAATGAGCGCTTACGAAGTGAAAGATAAGTTGGTGGAAGCTATCAATACTCAAAAGTTCGATTTCATTGTAGTTAACTATGCTAACGGTGATATGGTAGGTCATACCGGTATTTACGGAGCTATTGAAAAGGCTGTAAAGGCTATTGACGAATGTGTGAAAGATACAGTGGAAGCTGCTAAGGCTAATGGCTATGAAGTGATTATCATTGCTGACCACGGTAATGCCGATCATGCACTGAATGAAGATGGTACACCTAATACTGCTCACTCTTTGAATCCTGTTCCGTTTGTATATGTGACAGAGAACAAGAATGCCAAAGTGGAAAATGGTGTATTGGCAGATGTTGCTCCTTCTATTTTGCATATTCTGGGCATGGCTCAGCCGGCCGACATGACTGGAAAAGATTTGATTAAGTAATATAATAAACCCGATAAACGAAGCGGGAGAACTTTTGCGTCTCCCGCTTTTTTAGTTGTAATAAGATGATTCAGATAGATGATGTTGTAATATCTTTGGACGTGTTTCGTGAAAAGTTTCTATGCAATTTGGATGCTTGCAAAGGTGAATGTTGTATAGAAGGCGATGCCGGCGCTCCGGTAGAACTGGATGAGGTGGAGAAGTTGGAAGAAGTACTTCCGGTTATTTGGGAGGAATTGTCTCCCGAGGCACGTGCCGTGATAGATAAACAGGGAGTCGTTTATACCGATGAAGAGGGCGACTTGGTGACTTCCATTGTCAATCACAAGGATTGTGTCTTTACCTGTTATGATGAAAAGGGATATTGCTATTGTGCTATTGAGAAAGCCTATCGAGCCGGAAAGACTGATTTTTATAAACCGGTTTCTTGCCATCTTTATCCCATACGCATCGGTGATTATGGTCCTTATAAGGCTGTGAACTATCACCGTTGGGATGTCTGCAAGGCTGCTGTTTTGTTGGGAAAGAAAGAGAACTTGCCTGTTTATAAGTTTTTGAAGGAACCATTGATTCGTAAGTTTGGCGAAGAATGGTATAAAGAAATGGAAATAGCAGCCGAAGAGCTTGAAAGGAGAGGGCTGATTTAATTCAGTCCGCCTTACTATTTGCCGGGAGGGAGGTCGGCAATCGTTTTTGTTAAATCTAATACTAAGAAATATATTATGAAAAGAACATTCTTGTCATGCTGTATCCTGTTGTGCACTTTATGTTCTGTTTGCGCACAAGAGCAGCCTTTAATCAGTCCGGATGATTCCATCCGAAGTTTGTTAGGGCGTATATTCCCTAATACTAATCCCAATCTTTCGGCACATATGAATTTAGAGTTTTACACTTCGGGAGCCGCTTATTTTACAGATGGCAATCTGGATGAGGCTGCTTTTAAGCTGAACCGTGTGCGTTTGGAAATATTGGGTTCTTTTACAAAGGACTTTTCTTATCATTTTCGTCAGTCTTTTAATAAATACAGTAATCCGCACTCGCTGGATAATCTGTCCTCTTCTATCGAATATGCGTATATGAACTGGAAAATGTCTGATAGGTTCAACCTGACAGTGGGTAAGCAGTTTCTCTCTTTGGGCGGTTATGAATATTATGTAAATGCCATCAAAGTGAGGGAATTCAGTGAGTTTAATGATAATGTACCTGCTTATCAGGCAGGAGTAACAGGCACATTCAATTTCTCACCGACTCAAGAGTTGGTGTTGCAAGTGCTTAATAATCGTAACGGTGAAGATAATGATACTTACGTCTATGGGCTTCCTGCCGGAGTCAACAAGACAAAGATTCCTATTATAACCACTTTGAATTGGAATGGTCTTTTTGTAGATAAAGCACTTCAACTGAGGTATGCTGCTGCATGGGGACAACTGGCCGAGGGCAAGAATATTTATTACCTGACTGCGGGAAATGTGTATGAGAAAGGTCCGGTTATTGCCTATATTGATGTGATGTATTCTCGCGAAGGGCTGGATAGTAAAGGCATAATCAGTGATTTGCAAGGTCCGGCCGTGGTTACTCCTGCTACAGCCGAGAATGCAGAATACTTCAGCACCATTGCCAATTTTGATTATCGTATTCATCCCAATTGGAATGTGTATGTCAAAGGAGCATACGAAACGGCAAGTGTTTACAAGGCAAACGGCATCTTTGAGAAAGGTCTTTACCGTACTACCTGGAATGCTCAAGCTTGTGTGGAGTATTTCCCGATGCGTAATCGTGAATTGCTGATCTTTGCTCACATGCTTTATAAAGGTCATCATTTGACAGACCGTGCCAAGGCGTTGGGAGCAGTGAGCCCCGATACTCAGCGCTTTTCCATCGGCTTGGTGTATACGATTCCGGTCTTTTAGACCCCTTCTTTCTGCTACAAACGGTTGGTGATAATTGCTGTTACTTCCGCTTCCCTGCTTACTTCCGATAGTGGCTCCGAATGTATAGGAAGCTCCTATCGTGACAGAAGTAGGGCTGTACGAGTTGCTGATATTCATTCTTTCACGCTACATGATAGAAAGAAAAAAAGCGAACAGTAAACCTACCAACCATTCTATTTTAAGGATTGTCGAACCATTCAAAAATAATCCGACAATCCATCTAAATTATTTAAATCGTACCACTGCATGCAGGTCCACCTCTCCACTGAGATGAGCTTTTTACACAATACTCGCTACTACCGTTTACATCTCCACTACAAACGCCTGTATTTTTGGAAGGGTCTGAACTAACCTCGCAACCCGCCAATGCTTCTACATCAGCCAAAGCTCAATCAGACATTATATCCGATTTCTGAACGTTATACATCTCTTCGCTTCATAATAATTAAAGAAAAACTGTTCCAAGACTGATTGTTCAACATTAAAAGCATATACAGAACCTGACAGTTTGCGGAAAATGCATTCAAACTGATTCATCTTGTTGATTGACAGCTTGTCGCAATACCTTCTCTTTTTCATCATTCAACCAATAGCGTTCGTTCTTATAAAGCAGCTGCATGGCTTGTACATAGAGTTGGCGGTCATCTATGTGTGTCTATTCCCCTGTCCTTCAGTCGTTTCCCAGCTTTTCCCAGGTTCATGATTGCTTAGCCACCTAGGTGGTTAAGTCTAACCACGAGGGTGGTTAAAGTTAACCACCCAGGTGACTATACTTAACCACGGACGTGGTTAAGCAATCGCAATATGCTTTTCTCCAAACCATAAGAGTAGGGAAGAGCATGCTTAAAGGTAAGTAAATGGGGATTACCCCTTTGGGGAAATGCTGATATGACGTGGAAAATATAAAAACAAACGTGCGAAGATACTGAAAAGTATCTCCGCACGTTTGATATATGGAGTGAGGAATCTACAGATTAATATCTGTTTCTTCCGCCACCGTAATTGTTGTCTCTATTACCACCGCCGTAGTTGTTGTCTCTGTTGCCATATCCGCCGCCACGGTTTCCGCCATGGTATCCACCGCCACCGTTGTTGTTATAGCTTCGACGCGGTCCTTCTGTCTTGGGACGTGCTACTGATACTGATAATGTTTTTCCGTCAACTTCTGCGCCGTTTAGTGCTTCGATTGCTTTGTTTCCGGCTTCATCTTCTGCCATTTCAACAAATCCATATCCTTTGGAACGGCCTGTTTCTCTGTCCATGATGACTTTGGCTGAAACTACTTCTCCATACTCTGCAAATAATTCTTCTAATTCGGCTTCGCTCAAATTATAGCTCAGTCCTGCAATAAAAATGTTCATTTTAAAATAAATGTTTTAATAATAAAATAGGGAAATTATGCGATAAGGAATCTTATGAAGATAAACATTTCTACATTAGTCACCATGCGAATAAAGTTGGAAAAGTAATATTGTTCTTCTATGAGAATACTTAATGCTCGGCAAATGTACATAATAAGATTTGAATGAGAAACTATTCGGATATTTATTTTGATAATAAATGGCTTTTCTTCATTTATATTTCGTTCTGTGCCCGAATCGGTTAGAAACGGGTATACAGAATGAAATGATTGGCGGGAACAGTGACTTTTTCCGTTACAGTTTCGTTTTGTCCGGTGAAGTAGTTTCTCCACTCTCCTATGGGGCCCGGGAAGGTAACATCCGCATCGGTATTGCTGAAGTTGCCGACAACAGCAATAGCTTCTCCGGTAATTCCGCTAAGATAGAGGGAGCGTCCTTGATCCCAATCAGATGCGCCTGCTCTCCATGTCAGGGTGGCGTTTCCTTCGAACAAGGATGGCTTTTCATTGCGCAAGTCAATTAATTGGCTATATATCTCAAAGAGTTCTTTGCGTGTGGCATTTTCGTAATAATCCCAACGGATGGGTTTGCGTGATGTACGGTATTCTTCGCTGACGGCTGTTCCCGTTTCGTTACTGTTGATGCTGAAATCATATCCCAGTTCGCCGAACTGCCATATCATCTTGGGGCCCGGAACGGTGAAAAAGAAAGCTGCGTTGGCAGCCAGTTGGCGGATGCGGGTCGGGAGGTCGGTTTGGAGGACTCCGTTTCCCCATTGGGCTTGTTTGTAGCCCATGCGCTCTTCGTCATGGCTTTCCATGAAGCCTACCCATGAAGGGGTGCTCTCATACAATCCGTCGAAACCGCTGTTTTCTTTCCAACCCATGGCAGACTGGCAATAGGCATTGTTCATGTTGCGCCACAGGTATATCCCTTCTGCCGCCAATTCTTGTTCTTCTTTCTTTTCGCAGAAGTGCTCGAATATGACGAGGGCATCGCTCTTTGCTGCCTTCACTGCCGAGTGGTAGTCCTTCAGGATAGCTATGCGGGCGGCATCGTAGTTGGAGGCGGTGGCTTCGGTAGATGCGGTTTGGGTGAAGCCTTTGGTGAGGTCGAAACGGAAACCGTCTATCTTGTATTCGTCCAGCAGGAACTTCAGGTTGCGCTTCACGAACTTGCGCACCAAGGGACTTTCATGGTTGAAGTCTTGGAAGACGCTGTAAGGATGCGGGGCGTCTGTGTTGAAGTAGGGATTGTTTCGCGCGGTCTTGTTCTTTGCGCTGTCCCAATACAGGCGGGCAAAAGGCATGTTGCCGGTGGCATGGTTGTATACTACATCGAGAATGACGGCCATGCCTTTGCGGTGGCAGGCGTCAATGAAGTCTTTATACATTTTTGGGGTGCCATACGCCTTATCGAGGGCGAAGAAGAAACACGGGTTGTATCCCCAGCTGTCGTTCCCGTCAAACTCCTGAACAGGCATCAACTCGATGGCGTCGACGCCCATGTTTTTCAGGTAATCCAATTTCTGCAGGGCGCCACTGATACTATGGTCGGCAGTGAAATCGCGCAGGTGCATTTCGTAAATGACCGGTTGTTTGGGATGTTGCATCTTGAAATCGGGTACACTCCAGGCATAGTTGTCTCGTTGTATCTTGAATACCGAAACAATTCCTTTTCCGCCTTTTGGGTATCTTTTGTTGTCGGGATAGGTGGATGCCGGGATGTCATCGTCATGCCCCGGGTCGAGAATCTTTTCGCAGTAGGCATCTGCCAAACGGATGACTTCACCGCCTTTGGTCCCTACATAGTATTGAAATGCATATTCTTTTGTCGGGTTGAGGTTGTTCAGGGTTATCCACCAACATCCGGCGGCATCGTCGCGACACATCTGGCAGTCCTCCTTATTGGTCAGTTCCCAGTTGTTGAAGTCACCGAGGACGTGTGCAAAGTCTTTGTGGTTGCCTTTGGTGTCTTTGTCATAGAGTACAAGAGTCACGGTGGTGTTGTTGATGACGTTGATGCCTTCTTCCACATTCCCGGGCAGGGCTGCATGCTTAATTTCGGCCGGCGAGAAGCCTTGGTACTTATGGTCTGTGACCTTCACAAAGGAATCGATGTCAATCCCCTTCTTGCTGCCGTCTGAACTACGGATAACGATGCCCAGTTTTTCTATCGGTGTCTTGCCTGACTGAAACCATTGGCGTATGTCGGGTTCCAGCGTGATGCTCCATATATTTTCTTCCAGCTTTGTCATCTTGCATTTATCTATGTTCTGGTTCCATTCGGCCGGGACATACTGCCAGTCGCCTTCGCCCACTACGCCGGTGTGGATATATACTTCCCCCTTGTATCCGAACAGGGCGGAAGAGGTCGGTGCTTTGAAGGTGATGGTCAGCGGTTGGTCGGCATCCGGTGTTTTGGGAGAGTAGTTCATGCCCTCGCCCGGCTGCAGGTCGGGCAAATCTTCTTTATTGTCATCCGAGCAGGCGATGAATAAGCAGGATAGCAATAACCCCGGTAAAAGGGGAAATTTATATTTCTTCATGATGGACTTGATTAAAAAAAGCCGCCCTTTTGGACGAAGGACGGCTTTCAGGGTTTTTAAAATCTGTATACTGGTTATTCTACTTTTCCGGTGTTGTCCGAGAAGTTCAGATATGCCTTTTGTCCGGCTTTTCCTTGTACTCTTTCTTGGTCTCCATCATTGCCGCGGTATTCGATTTTACCATTCAGGATAATAAATTCTGTTCTCCACCAGTCGGTAGCGGCGGCTTCGGGGTGTACGCATATACGGAGCTCTCCGTTCTTGGCGAATGCCGGTGAGACGAATGAGCCGTCTGCATCTGTCGGGATGGTGAATAAATCTTGTTCTGCCAACTGGTCGTTCCAACCGTCATGAGAGGTATCTCCTATCAGATATACATTGGGTGTTTCAAACTCTACCACCCGGTTATCACCGATGACTGATACATAGACCAGATACCAGCCTGCTTTACCCACTTTGATGTTTCCGTCAGAATCCGACAATCCGGCACGGTCGACAGATGCTTGCGAAATAGTGGCGGCAAAACCGAAGTCATTGCCCCAGTCGGCTTGCGGAGCAAATTTCACTTGGTCATCGGCAGCGAAATAGTAAATGCCCCAGAAGGCACCTTTTGTGTCGTTGACGGGAACAAACTGTTTCCATATCTTGCCCCAGTTATATGCGCTTCCGGTCATATAGAGTTCTGTGGGAGCACTGTTGTCTTTTACTGAATAGCGGAAATCGGTCATATTGATTGTAATCTTGATTTTACCGGCTTCTTCCACCATGATGGCTCCTGCTTCCTTATCACCTACTTTCCAAGTCAGGAAGTTTTCGGCGGCGGTGTCGCCATCTTTTTGAGCGCCTAAAGCCTGTGCCCAGTCAATATCTTTGCCGTTGATGGCAGAAGCCGGGAAAATCTTAAAGTTCTGATTGGCTTCTGTCGTTTCGGTTTCCAATGTATAGACATTCTTATTGTTGGGATCGAGTGTCATGGGCAAGGCGCCTTCTGCATTCCAGCCGGTAAATGCACCTACTACATAGTAACCTTTCGGGTCTACTGCCGGTGTTGCTCCCGGCTTTAGCGTGATATTTACTTCATTGCCCGAAAGTTGGATACCGTCTCCGGCCGGAGTGGTGGCTGCTGCTTTGACTATAACACGCAAATTGCGTGCTACACTGGCACGGCTTTTATATATTTCCTGGGTAATACTGTCCAGTTGCGTCAAGGCTACTTTTACAGTACCGTCTTTGGTCGTGAAGGGTAAAGAGTAATCATCGTTGAATAGTAAAGAACTGAGAGTTATGGTACTGCCTTCCACAGCGGTAGTTGAAGTTAATTTTACAATTTCTACCGAGTCGGCAGTGGCTTCATCCATGCTAATATTGGCATCTTGACCGGTTGTGAAAGTTGCTGTCATTTGTTCTGCACTATCCTCTTGGGGATTGGACTGGGGGGCAGCCCAGTCCTTGAAGTCTTCATTACAAGCAGAGAATCCTATGGTAAATAGAAACATTCCTGCGTATATAAATTGCTTTTTCATGATGAATCTTTCGTTTTAAGGTTATTATTTTAGTTCTCCTGTTCCGGCTGTGAAGTTGAGTCGGATGGTCTTGCCTGCTGCTCCTTGAATAGAATACTCAGGACCAACATCTTTACCCCAACTGTCATTGACCGGATTGTTTTCGCGATAGAAGATTTCACCGTTACAGAGTGTAAATTCTGTTCTCCACCAGTCGACATCTGTCTTAACACAGATACGGGCTTCACCGCTTGCTGTCATGGCAGGAGACACGAATGAACCGTCTTTATTGTCGGGAGCAGTAAATTTCCAAGTGTCGTTATAGTCCCATGTTCCTCCATTGGTTGCTCCGAACAGATATACTTCGCCCGGATAGAATGTCATGGTAAATGTATAATCACTGCCTTTTACTGCCGCTTTGATAAATACTACATACCAACCGGCGTTTTTGACAGTTATATTACCGCTGTTGGTGCCGATAACACCGGACTCGGCTTTGTCTGTGATTGTTAAACGGGTATCGTCCGAACCGATGTATTCTTTTTCTTTGGTTCCGAACTTGAATTCATCACCGGCTGTGAAATAAATGAGTCTCCAGAATTGTCCGTCCAATCCGCTGACTTGTACCATTGGTTTCCAGATAGTCCATTCTGTGTCGAGCATAGAACCAACGAGGAACATGGTTTGGGGGGCTTCTAACTTGTCGGTGGATGCGTTGCCCAGTACTTTCGGCAATTCTATCACATTAGAAATGCACACTCCCCGGTCACTATCTGTAATGGTAGCCTTCAGGCGGATAAAGACGCTGATTGGTGTAGTCGGGAAATCGGCTCCTTCATTCTGGGCAGTCCATAATTCTATGATAGCCGTATTCAGTTCAGATGCCACTACATCCATTTTGGCTGTAGAATAAGTTGTAGTCAATTCGGTATAGTTTGCTTCACTTTCTTCTGTCTTTTCTGTAAATTCAGAATTAAGCGCCACCTGAACACTGTATGTTGTAGCAGCCGGAAAACCATAATCTGGCTGTGAACAAGTCAATTCCACTGTCTTTGCATTTTTCAAGTCGTAGATATTGTTGGCTGCATATGGCGGCAGGTTGAGTGAAAAGGTGGTAGGCTCTTTTAGAACGGGATTGCTATCGTCGTCCTTTTCGCATGCTGTAAACACGGACAGGGTGAATACAGCAAGAAGCAATATGTTGAATATCTTTTTCATAATATACATATTTTAATTGTTAAACGGAAACTACTGATTAATATCCTGTGTTTTGTGACATATTCGGATTGTTATTCATATCCGATGCCGGGATAGGATAAACATTGTAGAAAGAAGAAACAGAAGTTCCGGTTGCTGCTCCACCTTTCCAGTCCCATAAATATTTATTGCTAGTGAACATATCGAAACGGATCAAGTCCGAACGACGGCGTCCTTCCAGATAGAACTCACGTGCCCATTCGTCAATAATCTCTTTTTCGGTCACTGTCTGAACAAGTCTGGTACAGTTGGCGCGTCTGCGGAGGGTATTGATATCTTCGGTTGCATCTTCTCCCAGGCGGAATTTGGCTTCAGCTCGGGTCAAATAGGCTTCAGACAAACGCATCAAAGGAATATCGGTATCGGGATATTCGGTATGATGTGTCGGCTGTCCGTCTGAGCGGATATTTTGCCATTTTACGATAGATAATCCATCTTTAAAACCGGATATGACATCAGTTTCGATTTTGCGGATACCGCCACCGATTCCTGAATAGAACATGGCGCGGTCATCGCCTGCCGCTTTGATCATATCTATTGTTCTTGTGCCATATTGGGCATCGAAAGCATCTATTTTTTCATCCGTGTTAATTTCTCCTGCTGCAGGCACTTCAATGTCGCCGGGTAACATCGGCACTTGAGAAAGATCAGGGAAGAATTTTTTAACTAATGCAGCGCGTGAAAAGATACAAGACCATCCATTGGTAGTTCCCATACGTGGCATGCCGGCAGTGCGGGTACCATTAACCAAATAAGTGGACCCTCCATAATTACGTGTTTTGATACCATCCTGGCGGATAGGCAGGATAATTTCTTGCATCGCCTGTGCGTTTTCATCGTTATCCGCCATGAATAATAAACGATATTCGGGACATAGCTTATAAGATGAATTGATTACTTTGTCTGCATAATCTCTTGCGTTGGCATAGTCAGCTTTGCCGGTATATACTTCTGCATTCAGATACAGACGTGCGCGCAGCAACCAGTTTGCCGCTTTGTCGGCACGGCCAAACGGGGCTTGGCGTGGTTCATACATTGCGCTTTCGCATTGGCTTAACTCATTTTGGATGTAGTCATATAAATCGCTGCCTTTCTTTTCAACCGGAAGCTCGTTGTTAAAGTGTTCTTTAAAAGGTGCTTTACCAAATAAATCAAGGAAGTAGAAATAATGTAATGCACGCAGGAAGCGGACTTCGGAGCGTTGACGCATTGTTTCTTCATCGTCTTTTCCTTCTGTCTGGTCAAGGAAGAAGTTGAGTTGTGTAATATTGTATCCCAAGCGGACGTATGTCCATTCGGTGCGGATACTGGAAGAGTTCCAACTGATGTTTGTCAGCTGAGGGATATCTGTGTCGGTTTGCCAAGCCCAGATACATTCATCACTTGGTAATTCGTTGCAGTTAAAGATGGTACGGTAAAATCCTGATTCACCTTCATCTTGTCCGTCGAGGTCGGCTGATCCGGCCGGTCCTTTTTGTCCTGTCAAGCCTAATAATGCATATTCTTTTACGAATACATCATTTTGGTCAAAGCTGGGCGCATATTGAGGATCAATAGGACTAATATCCAAATCATTAATGCACGAACTGGTGCCCAGAATGGCAGTAACCATCAGTGCTGAGGCAAATATCTTTTTAAAATATCTTGTTTTCATGATTATTTCGTTTTAAAGTTAAGTTAAAATTGAAGGCTAAGACCTAATAAGAATGTCGTTGCTCTGGGGTATGGGTTACTGTCTATACCACTTTTGATTTCCGGATCGAGTCCTTTGTATTTAGAGATAACGAACGGGTTCTGTACGGTAGCAAATACACGGCCGCCCACTCCTTGATAGGCCTGTGACCGGAGTAAGTTTTTGAAAGAATATCCCAATGTGATATTGTCACAACGGATGAATGAAGCGTTACGAACAAAATAGTCACTCATATAGTATTCGCCTTTTCCTGTGAAACCAAGAGCTATGGCTTCTTTGGTCGTGTTGACGTATGCATTGTTAGTATACAGTCCGGAAGCACTGACATTTGCCTTATTGCTCAAGAAGTCATAATAAACATAGTTGTTGAGGCTTGCACGCAAAGAGAAGCTGAAGTCCCAGTCTTTATACAGCATTTTGGAAGTCAGACCCATCAATACGTCGGCAGCCGGTTTCTTATAGATATATTTGTCGGCACTGTTGATCTTGCCATCACCGTTGCGGTCTACAAACATATTTTCGATAGGCTTTCCGTTTTCATCGTAAACTTGCTGGTAAACATAGAATGCGTTGGCTGCATGTCCTACTTTATTTGCTTGAACTTTGGTATTGTTACCTCTGGATATCTTATCACCGGTTTCAACATAATAGTCACTATCATCACCACCGTTCAGCTTCGTAATTTCGTTGTGGTTCCAAGTAACATTGTAAGTTAAATCCCATGTAAAGTCTTTGGATACAATTGGTTTGGCATTGATGGAGAATTCTACACCATAATTCTTTAATGAACCGATATTCTTCATCATCTGTGCATTGAAATTAGTTCCTACAGGAATCTTGACACTGTTCAGCAAGTCCTCTGTTTCACGATAGTATCCATCGATAGCACCTGATATTCTTCCATTCAGGAAACCAAAATCCAAACCGCCGTTCCAAGTAGTTGTTTTTTCCCATTTCAAATCTGTGTTGAAAGCCTTGGGGCGTGAAGAACTGTAATAAGTGTCACCGAAAGGATATTGTGCATAATCATCGCTTGTCACATACAGAGGAAGGAAAGCAAAGTCATCACCTATATCCTGCTGTCCTGTGATACCCCAACCAAGACGAAGTTTCAAATCGGAAAGGAAGTTCACGTTTTTCAGGAAGTTTTCTTCTTTCATCTTCCAGCCTAAAGCTAATGAAGGGAATGTACCCCAGCGGTTGTCACTGCTAAACCGTGAAGAACCATCCCAGCGCATGGTGAACGTGAATAAATAGCGGTTCAGTAAGGAGTAGTTTAAACGTCCGAAGAAAGAAACCAGCGTATTGCGTGTTGCATAAGCTTTTTGACTGCGCAATGCTTGATCCACCGGTTCGTTTTTATAAGAATCCCATCCTTGACCTACACCGTCAGCGCCATTACGATGGAAATGTTGCTCCTCACCACCGACCATGATGTCGAAATCATGTGCGCCAAGGGACTTGATGTATTGTGCATAAGCATTATAGGATATATTATACTTGTACTGGGTAGATAATCCGTTCCATCCGTAATAGTTATTGGTGTATGAGTATGGAGAAACAATTTCACGTTCATTACCGTCTGCATATTCACCGCCGATGCTGGCATGGAGACGCAAGTCCGGCAAGAAATGAACTTTATAGTCTACTTCTACATTGCCTACAAAGTCGTTGCTGTTTGCTTTTTTATTACGTTGTTCCAGTGCAGCCAATGGGTTTTGAGGAGTGTTTTTATCTGTCGTATAAGTCCAGTCTTTATCACTGAAACCGTCTGTAGCTTGCATATTCTGCCAATAACCGCCTGAGAATTTAAACGCATCTCCTGTTCCATAAACAGGATGAGTAGGAGCAATAGATAATGCACCGCCTACGGCTGCACCCGCATCGGCATAACGATTTCTACCATACATATATTTGGCGTTGATATTGAATTTCAAATGGTCGTCAAAGAATGATGGAGCAAGATTGACAGACGCGGTCAAGCGCTGGAAGTTGGAGGTTTTAATAATACCATTTTCATTAGTATAACCGACAGATACGCGATACGGAACGTTCTTAAGTCCACCGGTAATAGAGATATGATGGTCGGTGCTTACGGCAGTACGGAAAATCTGGTCTTGCCAGTCTGTATTGGCTGTATCCATTTCTGCAGGATATTTATCTCCCCATAACTGCTGGGCATAAGCACGGTATTCATTACCATCCAATACGTCATAACGCTTTTGAGTGGTAGCCAAAGAAATTGAACCATTGTAGTTTATTTTCGGCGCTTGTCCGTTCTTTCCTTTTTTGGTAGTGATGATAATGACACCGTTGGATGCACGTGAACCGTAGATAGCTGTTGCAGAAGCATCTTTTAGTACGGTGAAAGTTTCGATATCTTCAGGGTTAACCATTGACAGGCCGTTTGACATACCTTTGATTCCTTGATTATCAATAGCCAATCCATCAATAACCAATAGCGGGTCGTTGCTGGCATTCAAAGAGGAACCGCCACGGATACGAATCTGGGCACCGCTGCCGGGAGCACCGTCGTTGGAAATAACGCTTACACCGGCAACCTTACCGGACAACATGTCTTGTGCATTGGTAGTGATACCTTTGCTCAGCTGGTCCGGTTTGATGGCTGTTACAGAGCCGGTTGCATCATTCTTCTTAACGGTACCATAACCAATGACTACAACGTCCTGCAATAACTGTGTATCGTCTTTCAGAATAATGTTCAGGTTGGCAGCAGCAGGTACTTCCTGTGCTTGGTAACCGATAAATGAAATCACAATAATATCGCCTTTATTGGCGTTGAACTGGAAGTTGCCTTCGAAATCGGTAATTGTACCGTTACTACTTCCTTTTACTACAACGTTAGCACCGATAATCGGCTCGCCGGTTGTATCTTTGACAATTCCTTTAACCGTCATTTGTTGGGCAAATGCGTCTAGGGACAAGAACAATCCCACTACTATCATGAGTAGGATTTTAAACATCACGTTTCTTTTCATGTCTTTAAATTTAAAGTTAAGTTATTTATTCATGTTTTTTACTTTAATAAATACCTATTGAAAACGGTTTTCTCAATAATCACAATTAATTTATAACCTCTTTATTCCTTTTACCTCTGATTTATCTTTCACCTCTTTGATACTGATTGCATAACCGCCGCCACTGGCTGCACGCAAGTTTAATTTGCTCTTGCCGGTCACAATACCTTTGCGAATGGTATATGCCTGCGGATTGTCTTTCCAGTCGGCATCTTTCGCATCGGCATAGACAGTAGCGATATATTGTTTTCCCGGTTCAAGGAAATCAAATGTCAGTTTGGAAGTATGACCGTTTTCATCAGCTGTGCAGCCGATATACCAGTCATTGGTTCCCTTGGCTCTGCGGGCAATGGTGATATAATCTCCCGGTTCAGCTTCCAGATATTTGGTTTCGTCCCAATCGATTGCCACATCTTTGATAAACTGGAACGCGTCCATGAAGCGTTCGTAGTTTTCGGGAATGTCAGCAGCCATTTGCAATGGACTATACATGGTGACGTATAATGCCAACTGCCGTGCCAGTGTGGAGCGTACTTGTGAATTATTCGTCGGGTTCATCTTGTTGCAATGTGTTTCAAAGATGCCCGGAGTGTAATCCATCGGACCTCCAATCAGTCTGGTAAACGGAAGTATGGTAGTATGATTAACATTATTTCCACCAAACGATTCATATTCTGTTCCGCGAGCCGACTCGTTGCCTATCAGGTTAGGATAAGTACGGCAAATACCGGTAGGACGTACTGCTTCATGTGCATTTACCATGATTTTATAATCGGCTGCTTTCTTTACCGCATAGAGATAATGGTTGTCCATCCATTGTCCGTAATGGTGTTCTCCACGAGGGATGATGTTGCCCACATAACCACTCTTTACCGAGTTATAACCATTATCGGCCATAAATTGGTAAGCTTTGTCCATGTGTCGTTCGTAGTTACGTACAGAAGCCGAAGTTTCATGATGCATCATTAGTTTAACACCTTTACTTGCCGCATAGTTCTGAAGTTCTTTCACATTAAAGTCGGGATAAGGGGTCACAAAGTCGAAAACATAATCTTTGCTTTTGCCAAACCAGTCTTCCCAACCTTCGTTCCATCCCTCTACCAATACTTGGTCAAAACCGTGCTGAGCCGCAAAATCAATGTATCGTTTCACATTAGCTGTGTTTGCAGAATGCTTTCCGTTAGGTTTGGTTTTAGAATAATCGGTTTCTCCCAATTTCACGCTGGAAAGTTCGTCTGTGTAAGCCCAAGAGCCTTTGCCGGTAATCATATCCCACCAAACACCGATATATTTCACCGGTTTAATCCATGATGTATCTTCAATTTTGCAAGGTTCATTCAAGTTTAAAGTAATGCGTGAAGCAAGGATATTGCGTGCGTCATCACTCACGATGACGGTGCGCCACGGTGAAGAACAAGGTGTTTGCATATATCCTTTGTCACCTTGTGCGTCAGGGGTCAGCCATGATTCGAATACCATGTTCTTATCATCCAGATTCAGATGCATACAGGCATAATCGATTAATGCAGCCTCATGGAGATTGATATACAGTCCGTCATTCGTCTTCATCATCAAAGCCGTCTGAACGCCTGTAGGTGAGAACGGAGTTTGTGAAGAGTTGGGGGTAATGGCTGTCTTCATCAAACCTCTGATTTCTGACAAACGGGAAACGGTATAGTCGTATTCCTGCGTATCATAATCTCCGGGAATCCAATAGGCAGTATGGTCTCCCGCCATACCGAATTGTGAATGTTCTTCTTTGATAACAAAATAATTCAGGTTCTTCTGCTGGGGGAATTCGTAGCGGAAGCCCAGTCCGTCATTGAAAAGGCGGAAACGTATGATGATATATCTATCGTTTGCCGGTTGGTTCAGGGTTACTGCCAACTCATTGTAATGATTGCGAATTTCTTTTTCCTCTCCCCATACCGGTTGCCAAGTTTCGTCAAAAGTAGAAGTTTGGGCATCCTTCAGTTCAAATCCATTATATAGGTTTGTTTTAGAATCAAGTTTGTCGGCATCTTTACGGGCTGTCCACTCAAAGTCTGTCTTAGCATCGGCATCTTCTTTTTTCAGTTCCAGTCCCAGCTTACTGGGTTTGATGACAGGCTTTTGTTTATAAGTCAGTTCATAAATGGGGGTACCTTCTCCATTTAGGTGGAAAATCATTTCCAGGTTGCCATCCGGTGATGTAAGTTTTTGCTGTGCATTTGCTATGAATGAAATGCAAATGAATGCAATGAGTGAAAGTTTCTTTTTAATTTTCATATAACTATGGTATTAAATTATAAGCTAACAAGTTTCCTAACTCTGTTTTGTTTCGGATATTGCAAATGTAAGAATCTTGTATATTCAAAGATTGCACAAGAATAAAAATATAAATGCATTTGTCTTGTTATAAATATTATATCTCTGATTACTATATAGTTAGTATATTTGCAATATCTGATAAATATAAATCAAAGTGAACTGTATCAGAACTCTAAAATCAATATTCCGCGACCGGAGAGCGTTAATTCTTTTCCTAATCCAACCTTTGTGCCCGTCAATACATCCAAGGCGGATGCCTTTGGCAATATTTCTTTATAAGGAGTTAAATCAATACTCTGTTCCTTGTCGTTTCCATTCATGAATACAGTAACCGATTTGTTCCCATATTTTCTTTCGTATGCATATATTCCTTTATTGGGAGCGAAATGTTTTAGCGTTCCTTTGGCGATGGCTTCATTTCCTTTCCAAAGTTCTTTTTCCACGGTCGATGACCTCCTTCTCAGAATTTTTCCACAGTGATGATGGAGTCCGGGCAGATCTTCGCGCAGCTGGCGCATGCAATGCACTGGCTGATGTCCGTCACATGGGCGGGGTGATACCCCTTCCGGTTGATGACGGCCTGATCGATGGCGACGATGTGCTTCGGGCACACAGTGGTGCACAGCTCACAGCCCTTGCACCGGTCAGAGTTGAAGGTTACCTTTGCTGTCATGGTTGCAGGATGCCTCCTTTTTTCCTGCCGCGGAGTCAGCGCTCCCACGGCTTTTTCATATTGATGGCAATGGGGAACACGGGTTCCCCCAGGTCTGACAAGGATTCTAAGAACCGCCGCTCCGCCGTGTGGCAGAGGATCGGGATTCCGGTCTGCCGGGAAACCTCTTGTGCCAGGGCGGCGCCCTTGCGGATTTCGGCCGGCGTGGTCTCGCCGCACAGATGGGTGTTGTTCACCAGGCCCGAGCAGGTGAGGCCGGTGACGGCCTCAATGGAGCGGAGGTAGGGGATCACGTTGCCCAGATGTTTCTGCA
>OHAY01001391.1_pt1 | contig 22465 bp, 26 predicted proteins | sample 1577191 | NCBI WGS metagenome assembly OHAY01 (sample SAMEA3541504, study PRJEB24748) | human gut metagenome | biome: human gut; feature: human-associated habitat; material: faeces | place: China | collected 2012 | reverse complement strand
CCATCCTTGCCAGGATTGTTCTCCAGACCTCTCTGTGGCTTGGTCGGTTCCATGTCCTTGGGACGAACCACGGGGGCATCGGTGGCTTCAAGCGAGCACTTGCAGTTCCATCGGTCACCTGGGTGATGCTCATTCCAGAAAGGATCATCTACCGGGAGGGTGAGTTTCATCTTCCAATAGACCCTGTGGTTTCTCTCCGGCTCCTTCGAGGTGGTAGGCATCCATCTGAGGTTTGGAAGGATGTCCTTGTTTCTCTCGAACTCTCTCCAGTCGGCAGCAGCGTGCGCACGGATTACGGCCGTATCATACTCAGTCTTCAGCCAGGAACCCACCTGGTGGGAACTGATGGAGCGCACGTCTTCCACCCATTTGGAGAAAGGTTTCAGCTTGCCGTCGGCATCATAGAGCTTTGCGGCCATCTCCTTGCCCATGGTGTGAACCTTGAAGGCGGCAAACACCTCGTTGGAGTGTCTGAGTGCCCGGTAGAAGTCTTCCTCATGGGTTGGTGGGGTCTTTGCCTTGGCAAGACCTTCCACGGTTCCCTCGTTGATGACACGCAGCACCTCACGCCACATGGCTCCCTCTATTCCGTTTTCGGTATCGAAGCCCCGATAAATGGTTTTCAGGAACTGGGAGAGAATGTCTGCATTGAATCGGATTGCACCATCCACGTTGTCGAAATGATGGTGTCCGCACTGGCATTGATGGTCTCCATAATAAAGCGTATCAATCAGAAGTCGGTGTCCGCCCCGATAGCTGGGGCTACTCCGAAAAAACTCTTCAAGCGGTCTTTGAACGGTTTTTTATCAGTGTTCAAAGGCTCTTCTCTGTGGGGGTCTTCCCCTGCTCTCTGAAGGCTCTTGCGGATGGCCTGTTTCTGTGCCTCGATGCTTTCCTTCTGCTTGTCGTAGTCTTTCGGCTTCTCGATGCCGAATGTTTCATAGAGCCAGTCATCATCCATCGGCAAGCCCATTTCCTTCATGCCTTTCACCACGTTGAGCATCTCCTGGGTGTCCACCTTATCCTTGTGGGCGTAGACGAAGTCTCCACCCTCCACATTGAAGCCCAGGCTTGTGAAGATAGGCTTCATGTCGTAGTTCAGAATGTCGAGGAGGAAATTGCGGTCATCCACGTTCATGTCATTCTCTTCCTCCTTGTGTACGGTTCCGAGGGCTTGGGTTCCCGTGTCCTTTGCATCTGTCGTAAGGGTGTTGCCCAGCACACGGATGGAGATCTTGCTGTCCCAGTACTCGGCAAAGTTCTGGTAAAGGTCAGAAGAACCAGTCTTGTTTCCTGCCTCAATCAGTTTCATCTCGCTCTCGTTCGGGTGGATGTACACGGCATTGCTTCCCTGGTTTCTAGCATCGGCGATGATCTTCTTTCGGGCATCCTCATCCCCGGCATCGTAGGTGTACTCACGGATAGGCATACCGAAGATGTTGCAGAACTTCGCCCAGTCGCTCATGTCTCCACGCTTGTAGAGGACGGCAGGGAGAATCTCTGCAAAGATGCCAAGTCCACGCTCCGTACCTACAAACAGGGTATTGGAGAAGTTCTCGATGTCAACTCCATCCAGATCGCCCTGGTATTTCAGAATCTTATGGAATACCGGGTCGTAGTGCTTGCGGTTGATGAGGTCGTAGCGGATATCGCCCTCATCGTCGAGGTAGAACTGGACGAGGGTGAAGCCGTAGAACTGTGACATCACCAGGTCCTTGCACAGCTGCTTGAACCATGGAGAGCGAAGCTGTCGGTTGATGGTATCATCCGGCTTGCCGTCACGCTGGAACTCAATAGGGATTCGGGTTACGCCACGGAGTCGCTTGTCGAGCACACCGGAGAGGTGAAGGTCGAGCTGTGCCGACTCGTACATGTCGAAGAGCTTGACACGATAGGAGAAATCAATACTCTTGGCGTTTCTTACTGAATCCATGTAGTCCTTCATGTTGAACATGAAAAGTTCAGGCATCTGAAGGAACACGTCTGGTGGGCGGTTTCCAGCAATCTGTCTGAAACCACCCTGTACTATCTTATTGGAACTGCCATTGCCTGGCTTGCGTCCGAGTCTATTCTTATTTTTTTTCATTTCTTACCTTACTATATTATAATAATGTGGGTCTGACATCATCTGCCATGATTTGCCATCTTGAGTTATTTGCCACCTCATCATCGGGAAGCTTTGGAGCACCGTCGATGGTGATGTCTCCGTTCATCACTCCCTTGAGCCACTCGATGGCCCGGTCGTATCTGTCCTGCCGTATCTTAGCCAGCTTGTAGGGATTGTGCTGACAGAAAATGTGATAGACGGTGATGTCGATGGCGAACATGAGGATGAGAGCGTTTCTTTCCTCTCCTTCGGCTGAGAAGATTTTCTCACAGTCGTAAGTCTTGTTGAGATAGCCCTTCATTTCTGCTATTGCCCTGTCCTCGCAGATTTCAATGATCTGTGGGTCGTAGGCTGTTGACTCCTTGCGGAGCAGGGAGTCGAGGATCTCACGATGTATGGTAGCATCGTAGTCCGAAGTATTGATGAATTTTGCCATAGTTACATTCTGTATGGGTTGTTGTCGTTGAGTTCCTCGTATGAGATAGTGACTGTCGGCTCCATCTCCACGACCTTGTTTTCAAGGATGGTGATTCCGCCCTCTATGCAGTCGGGACCGTCGGCATTGTATGGAAGGTGCATCTCGAAGAGCTTGAACTGGTTGATGAGTTCCTGCATGTGTGGGTTGTCACGTTCCTCCTCGTTGAAGATCCAGGCTCCATTTCTGTCTATCGGCTCCAGGTTCGCCTCAATACGGGTTGCCTTGTCGGTCTTCTTGCGCTCATCGCCCTTGATGTAGAGCTGCCTGTTCCTGGCCTTGCACTCCTCACGCAGCAGGGGCTTGAACACCTGGTTGAAGAAAGGATCCTGGAGCTTGTTGTTCTCCATGTAGCAATACACGTTGGTCTTTCCTCCCACATAGTCCATGATGTCGAAATACCAGCCGATGAAGGTGGCATTGAGTTCACGGGCAAGGAAGCCCTTGATGATGTAGTACACGCCCTTGTACTTGCCGATGAGCCACAGAGCCTTGGTGGAACTTGCCTTCTTCCTTGAATCGGAATAGGCAGGGTCACCATAAAGGATGAGAAACTTGAACTTCCTGAGAGGCGGAACCTTGCCGAACGGCAGGTACTTGAAGATGGTTCCCTCGCTCACCGGATTGTTGAAGTACTCGGCCTGTGCACTCTTTGTAGAGATATTGGAGAGCACGGTGTCGATCTGTTCCTCCGTGTTCTTGGCTGGCCAGGTGGAACGTCCGTTCTTGTCACGGATGTTCACGATGTCCCAGTGTCTTGCCTTTTCACCAGCACGCCTGATGCAGCAGTCCTTGGCAATAATATTTCCACACCAGAGAATCAGGGTCGGCTCGGAAATGGAACGTGTAGGATAAAGCGAAGCCTCGAACCAGTCCCATTTCTTCTTCAACGTTTCCGGGTTGCGGCAATCCTCATCGGTATCGAAGTCATCCATGTAGATGACATCCGGTCGGATGTCCTCATTACGAGCACCACGTGGAGCGGAACCTGCACCCAGGGCAAAGAACTTTGCTCCACACTTGGCCGTGAACTCTCCATCCGTCCACTGTCCGAGGGTCATCTGTGAACCGTAGAACTGACGGATTCTAGGGTTTGACTCGAAATTGATCTTGTAGGGTGCAAGGAGTCGCTTGGCAGAGTCGATGGTGGCCGATGCCAGGACAAAGAACTTCTTCCGTTTTGTCAGGGCAAGGTACATGCAGATGAACATTGCCACCGTTGACTTGGCAAGCTCACGGCTCCATGACAGGACCTCGTACCATTCATCATGCTCGATGATGCGTCTGATGGCACGTACATGGAAGGGCGCAAACTCATACTTGGCATACTTGGGGAAGAAGTATGTGATCCATGCAATCGGGTCTTCCTCCAGTTTCTTTCTCTTCCGGTCGATGTCGCTCTGTGAGAGCCAGTCTTCCACAGGTACATCGGCAGCAAGGGCCTTGTGGTGTTCTTCCCACCTTTTCAAGGCGTTTCTTTCATCTTGTGTCATTTCAGCTGATCTTTAATGAATAAATCCCAGAGTTCATTGTACTCCTTCGCCTTCTCGATGTCGATGCCACGGAGCCAGTTGGTGAACTTGATGCCCACGTTGACGATGTCGGTGATACCAGCATCGTTCTGCAACTTCTTGATGGCTGACGTAATCTTGACCACGGTGTCCGCCTCCTTTGGGGTAAAGGAACGCTCACCCTCCTTTCGTGCGTTTGCCTGGTTCTGAATCTCGCTTACCTGCCGGATCATTCCTGCAAGGATGTTTTCCGTGGAAATGGTGAACGAGGCACGCAGTTCCTCCCATTTGCCTTCCCTTGCCCATCGGGAAACCGTCTGTCTGGTGGTTCCCACCTTGGCAGCAATCTCTTCCTGGGTGCATCCGCCCTTGAGGTAGAGATCCTTGGCAATATCCTTCTTGTTAATGTTACTTTTTACCATATAAATAGAGTTTTGTACTGCAAAGGTCTGAATAAAATGGCAAAAAAAGAAATCGTCTTTCTAGGGTGATGCTCATGAACACTACGTTGATGCCCACGGAGTTCACGCTAGAACCGACATTTGCATAAGTCGAAAAAAGTCCCGATATTTGCAGAAAAATTCGAGCATGAAAAAGAAATTTAGCAATATAATAAAAGGTGATGGCAAGACCATCATCATGCTCTATGGAGAAGTCGGAGAAGGATGTTCCGTAGATAGCAGCCGTGTGGTTAGCGAGCTTTTCGCAAATGAGAACCAGGACTGCAAGATCGAGGTGCGCATAAACAGCCAGGGTGGAGATGTTTTCAGCGGCATGGCCATCTACAACGCCCTCCGACAATCCAAGGGCGACATCACCATATATATTGATGGAGTGGCAGCGAGCATCGCTGCAATCATTGCCTTATGTGGAAAGCCTCTCCTTATGAGTCCCTATGCCAAACTTATGCTTCATAACGTGATCGGTGGCACATACGGCAATGCCTCCGAACTCCGTCAGACAGCGGAGCAGATGGAAAAATTGCAGACCAACCTCGCCACCATGGTTGCCAAACGCCTCGGCATGACGGCAGAGGAGGTTGAGAAGAAATACTTCGATGGGCAGGATCACTGGATTTCCGCAAGCGAGGCTCTTGAGATGAAACTTGTGGATGGCATCTATGAGATGGATGAGGTGGCGGACCCACCGACTACTACTGAAGGTATTTATAACTATTTTAATAACCGGCTTGACTTCAAGCCACAAAACAAAGGAGAAATGGCATTATTAGATGACATCAAGAAGATTCCGACTTTTGAAGACAAGGCGGATTCAAGTGCGATCTTGGCACACATCGTAAATTTGACAAACAAGGAAACCAGGGCTGATGCCCTGTCGAAGACCGTTGAGACCTACAAGGCGGAACTTGACAAGCTGCACAAGGAAAAGGATGAAACCCTCATCAGCAACGCTGTCAAGGCTGGCAAGATTGCCCAGGAGCAGGTGGAAACCTTCAAGAATCTCTTGAAGAACGACCGTGAGAACGCCATCAAGCTCATCGACGGCATGAAGGGCCGGGTACAGAACCGTGCGGTTGACTTCATCCATCCTGACCAGCATGGTGCTGGAAGCTTCGCAAACAAGAGCTGGGACGAGATTGACAAGGAGAACAACCTTGGCACTTTTAAGCAGCAGGACCTCACACTCTTCAAGGACCTCTACAAGCAGAAGTTCGGTGTGGACTACATTGAGTAATAACTTTTAACATTTTAAAGAAATGGCATTAAACAGACAAATTTGGATCAATACCATCGTCGAGAATTTCTTCCCAGATGATTCCTTCATGGCGAAAAGTATTGATGACTCCGACTTCGTGAACGTCAAGACCGTTCACATCCCTAACGCAGGCAAACCTTCGAGTGTCGTTATCAACCGATCTGAGAAGCCAGCGACCATCAAGGAACGAACTGACCAGGAACTCACCTACGACATCGACGAGCTGACAACAGACCCTATTCACCTCTCCGACGTGGACAGCGTGGAGCTTTCATACAACAAGCGCAACAGCATCCTTGCCAACGACCGCAAGCAGTTGCAGAAGACGGCTGCCCAGAACCTGCTCTACAAGTGGGCTGGAAGTTTGAAGAATAAGATTTTTACTACAGGTGATGCCCGTGAGGCGCATACTTCAGGTACAGCCACAGGCAACCGCAAGAAGTTTACCAAGGCTGCCGTGATGAAGGCCATGATTCAGTTCAACAAGGACGATGTTCCGGCAGAGAACCGCTTCCTGCTCGTTGACTCCGTCATGTATGCTGACCTGCTCGACGACCTGACCGACAAGGAACTTTCAGCATTCCTCTCCTGTGCCGATGCCTCAAGAGGCGTTCTCGGCAAGCTTTATGGCTTTGAGATCATGCAGCGTTCACAGGTGCTCCGTACAACCGCCAATGGTGGAGCCTTGCTGAAATGGGAGGAAGAAGCAGTAGCAACTGAGCTTGCGGCAGGTCTTGCCTGGCAGCAGGACTGTGTGAGCCGTGCCCTCGGTGAGGTGAAGATGTTCGATGATACAGGCAGCCCAACCTACTATGGTGACATCTATTCATTCCTCGTTCGCGCTGGTGGCTCTCCACGTCGCTACGATGGCAATGGCATCGCAGTCATCATCGAGAGCAACGCAGCCTAACCGTTAACTCATTAATACAGACTCTATGATTTTACCAAGAGTAAAAATTCAGTTTCTCAATGGCCAGCTGGGAACCGTCGGTGAAAGTGCCGACGGCCTCATAGCCCTCATTTGCGGTGCAGCGGCTGTGGCAAGCACGATGGTGCTCAATACAGCCTATACCATCACGAGCATGGATGACCTCGCAGCTCTTGGCGTCACCTCGGAAAACAACGCAGCCCTCTACAAGCAGGTATCTGAGTTCTATGACGAGGCAGATGCTGGCACAAAGCTCATCCTCTACCCAGTGGCCCCAACAACAACCGTGACTGCCCTCTGTGACTATACACAGACGAATGCAGGATACGCACGTGACCTGATTGCCAAGCAGAACGGCAACCTCAGAGGTATCGGTATCGCCAACCTCAACACTGGTACTACGGAGAAAAGTGCAGAAGGACTTGACCCCGATGTGTTCACAGCCTTGCCTAAGGCACAGCAGCTGGCAGAATGGGCAACCGCTGACCTCTATGCTCCTCTGTTCTTCATTCTGGAGGGAAGAAACTATGATTCTTCCAAGGAGCTGAAGGACATGACCCAGGAGAAATACGACCGTGTAGGCATCACCATCGGTGACACCGTGGCTTCATCCAAGGGCGCAAGTATCGGAACCTTGCTTGGCCGTGTGGCAAGCATCCCTGTGCAGCGCAATATTGGACGGGTGAAGGATGGCTCTCTTGCCCCATTGAAGATGTTCGTGGGTGCAAGCAAGGTTGATGAGTCGGAGAGTGCCATCAGAGGCATCTTCGAGAAGGGCTACATCGTACCCCGTAAATATGTAGGCAGAACAGGCTATTTCTATGCAGACGACAACCTGGCATGTGACCCTACTGGTGATTATTCGAACATTGCCACACGCAGGGTGATTGACAAGGCTTACCGCATTGCCTACAACCTGCTGCTTGACATGCTCCTCGATGAGCTTGAAGTCAACGAAGACGGAACCTTGCAGGTAGGCATCGTCAAGAGCTGGCAGCAGACCGTGGAGAACGGCATCAACAAGCAGATGACCGCCAATGGTGAATTGTGTGCATCCTCCGATGGCGAGGGATGCAAGTGTTACATCGACGAGACACAGAATGTGCTCAGTACATCCAAGGTTCTCGTAACTCTGAAGGTACGCCCATACGGTTATGCCCGATATGTGGACGTAAATCTGGGCTTTTTGGTAGAAACTAGCAACAGTTAAAGATTATGTTTAATTCAAGAGAATATGAATGGGCAGACATCTCCGTGGTTCTGGCTGGCCGTCCTGTCACTGGCTTCCGTGCCGTAGAGTACAATCCCAAGCAGGAGAAGGAAGCCGTATATGCCAAGGGCAACAAACCGCACGGCATCCAGCGAGGCAACAAGTCGTATGAGGGTTCCATCACCTTGCTCCAAAGCGAGTACGAGTCGTTGAAACAGGCTTGTGGTGGAGACATCCTTGACGCATCGTTCGACATCGTGGTAGCCTACGGCAATGCCTCCAAGGGTGATGCCATCGTGACGGACATCCTCGTGGGTGCGGAATTTACTGAAGACAAGACCGCATGGAAGCAGGGAGACAAATTCCAGGAGAAGGTGCTTCCTTTTATCTTCCTCGACAAGAAGGGCGCATAGCGTTTGAACACCATTCAAATAACATTCAAAAACGATTTGAAAATGAAAATAGATAAGCAGAAAGTGGAAGACTGGAAGAAGCAGCATGGCGAAATCTTCCAGATTGAGACAGGCGGAAAGTCGTGCATCATCCGTAAGCCGACACGCAAGGATCTCAGTTACGTGAGCGTGGTGAAAGACCCGATCAAGATGCAGGAAGCCCTGCTCAAGCAGCTGTGGCTCGATGGTGATGAGGAAATCCTTACCGATGATGACCTCTTCTTTGCCGCATGTTCCCAGCTTGAAGAAGTTCTGAAGGTGAAGGAGGCTGAGATAAAAAAACTCTAGAGGATGCAGGTATAGAGGATGTCGATGCAAGCAGCATCTTGTATATCGATACCTTGCTGAGATATAATCTATGTCTGGATCCCGACACGCTTCCCGATGAACAGTGGGCGTGGACTATCAGATATTTGAAGGATATAAAAACAGCAGAGAACAGGACAGATGGCTAAAAGTGTATTACAGTTTCTTATCAAGCTTCAGGCAAGCGAGGGCAACGTGATGAGCGTTGCAAGGCGCACGTCTGAGCAGCTTGACAGCATATCCCGAAAGGCTACATCCGTAAGGACACGCCTTCAGGAAGCCTTCTCGTTCTCCAACTTCAAGAACTCCCTGATGTCTCTGCCCGGCATGGACTTCCTGATGAATCCCTATACCATCATCGGTGCTGGCATCGGTGCAATCACGGCATTGGGGTCACAGGCAGAGAAGACAAGTGTTGCCTTCCGTGTACTGGTGGGTGATGAGCGCAAGGCAGGGGAACTGCTACAACAGATCAACGGATTCGCAGCAGCCACCCCATTCTCCAATCTCAACCTGGAGGGCGCAGCACAGATGCTTCTGAACTTTGGCGTGGCTGGTGATGATGTCATGCAGCGGCTCCAGCAGCTGGGAGACATTTCCATGGGCGACTCAGAGAAGCTCAACTCCCTGGCACTTGTGTTCGGACAGGTCAGTGCTGCCGGAAAGATGTCGGGTCAGGACCTGTTGCAGTTCATCAATGCAGGATTCAACCCATTGAAGGAACTCCAGAACATGACGGGCAAGTCCTACCAGGAACTGCAAGACATGATGAGCAAGGGAAAGATTGGCGTGGATGCCGTATCTGCTGCCTTGCAGCATGCAACAGGTGTTGGAGGTATGTTCCATGGCATGATGGAGGAACAGAGCAAGACCGTTGCTGGAAAATGGAGCACGGCTATCGGCTTGGTTCAGCAGCGGGCCGTGGATGTGTATGACAAGATACAGCCGTTCATCCTGCAAGCCATCGACCTGTTTCAGGATGTTTCGGGAAGTGTCCTTGATGTCGTTGACTCCATCGCTTTGTGGGCAACCGACTTGCAGCCAGTATGGGATGGTCTCGCTCTCATCTCCAATATTGCAGGAAGACTGTTCGGATGGCTTGCGGATGCCATATCTTCAACCATCGGATTCTTCTTCAGATGGAGAGCCGAAATAGGATATGTGGCATCTGTCATTGGCGTTGCCACCATTGCCTTCAACCTTCACAACATAGCCATGGCTGCCTACGGTACAATCATCACGGTGGTGAGTGGAGCCACCAGGGTGTGGGCAGGTGTACAATGGTTGCTGAATGCTGCCATGAATGCCAATCCTATAGGACTGATCATTACCGGCATCGCCGCCCTCACAGCTGGCATCGTGTACTGCTGGAACAGATTTGCAGGGTTCCGTGCCTTCATCCTCACCATGTGGGACACCATGAAGGGCTTTGGCTCCATCATCAAGAACTACGTGACGGATAGAATCAAGGATTTGCTCAGTGGTGTTGGAGAACTGGGCAAGGCTCTGGGAGAACTCTTCAACGGTAATTTCGAGGCGGCCTGGAATCATGCTGTTTCGGGAGCCAAGAAAATCAGTGGAGTCAATGCTGCCGCCAATGCCGTGGGTAATACGAAGACTCTCGCAAATGGAATCAGGAACAACTATCAGCGGCATTCAAGAGAAGAAGGCAGAAAAGGCCCGACCCTATATCCTCATAAAACAGCCCAAGCACCACACCGTAGCATTGCCAAACCGGGGCTGAAGGGAAGCACGCAAGACGTGATGTTCGGCTCTGGTGGTGGCGGCAAGGCTGGTAGTGGCAGTAAAGGCGGACGTGGTGGCAAGTCCACAGCCGAAGCTCTGGCCACAGGCGGTTCCCGAAGTTCTAACATTCACATCACCATAGGAAAGTTCTTCGACAACATTCAAGTGACAATGAACGACAAGACGGACACAGCGGAGCTGGAGCGTGTCGTGCTCCAGTGCATGAACCGGGCCTTGTCAATAGCAACAAGTACAGACCGATGAGCACAACGAACAGATTCATATTACAGAACTTGGCCTTGCGAGCCATGGGACTCACCAAGATTCCACCATACTGGCTGTTCCGTGAGAACAACTTCCATGGTGTGAACCTTGGCTACCTGTCAGCAGCAAAGACCATTCCGGAGAGTTCCGGATTCGATGTTGACAAGATGACCGATGAGGAACTTGCCGACGTGGTACGTACCAATGCAAGGGGAATCCCCATGGTGCTGCCTCTCCGCTTTCAGCTGGAGGAGTCTGGTGCGAAGGAATGGCTTTTCCCTACGGAACCGATGATCAGTCTGAATGGTCAGAACATTCTCACCAGGCGACATGTGTCGAAGGGAACCATCAAGGGAAGCATCAAGGAGAGGTGGACGCAGGATGACTACAGCGTGAGGATTGAGGGAATCCTCTTTGGTGAGGATGGTAAATATCCTGAAGCAGATGTGGCAAAGCTTAGAAACTTCTGTGAAGCTGGGCATGTGAAGGTGCTCAATCCTTTGCTCGAAATCTTCGGAATCAGCCAGCTTGCCATCGAGAGTTGGGACATCCCGTTCACATCTGGAACGGCAAATCAGAACTATACCATCCAGGCATACAGTGACGACATCTACAAGTTGCTTCTGAGCCGTGATGACTTAAACGCATGATGATATGTACACAATGGCTTTTGACATAAGAATCGGCAAATACAAGCTTTGCATGATTGACAAGGTGGAAATCCACCGGAGCGTGGAACTCCTTGCAGACACGGCAGTCATCACACTCCCTGCATCCGAATACAACAAGGCTCTCCAGATAGAGGATAAACTTCACCGTGGTGACAAGGTGATCATTACCCTAGGCTACAAGGAACCGGGACTTGAAACGGAATTCGAGGGATGGCTTCAGCGCATATCGACCGACGGAGGAAATATCAAACTGCATTGCGAAGATGACCTCTTTCTGTTCCGAAAGGACATCGGAAACGAGGTTCTGATGAAGGTTTCCCTCAAGGATCTTCTCTCAAAGGTGGTAACCGGATGTGGATTGTCATTCAAGGTGGAGTGCTCCTACTCCTGGACATACAACAAGTTTGTCATCAACAATGCCACTGGCTATGATGTGTTGAAGAAGGTGCAGGAGGAATGTGGGGCGGACATCTATCTACAGGACGAGACCCTGCACATTCATCCTCCAGGCGAGAAGATGGGAGTGGAATGCTTCTATGACTTTGCCCTGAACGTGGAGGAAGACAACCTCACCTACCATCGGGCAGAAGACAAGAAGATACAGGTCATCGTGAAGGCTCTGATGCCAGACGGAACCGTCAAGGAGATCGAGACAGGCTCAACTGGAGGAGACAGGATTGAAATCAAGTGTGCCACCAACGACGAGGCATCCATGAAGGCTCGTGGTGAACTGGAGGTGAAGCGCAGAAGCTTTGATGGCTATGAGGGAAGCATCACGGGGTGGCTCATCCCGGTATGCAGACCGTCAGACAGCGTGACTCTCCATGATGCGGACTATCCCTACAAGGATGGAACCTACTTCGTGACGGCCGTGACAACGGAGTTCTCAAAAGAAGGTGGCAAGAGAAAAGTTAATTTGGGATTCAGACTCAGTTAGGATATGGATGATTACAGACAGTTGCAGGAACATTTGAGAAATGTGGCAGGTGGGAGAAAGACCATCTCCATCTATCAGGGAATCGTGAAGTCGGTTGATGGCAACCTCTGTGAGGTGACCGTGGGAAACATCAACATCCCTGGAGTAAGACTCAAAGCATCAGAACTTGACGACGATGGTCTGATGCTTATCACACCAAAGGTGGGGAGTGCCGTGACCATTGGCAGCCTGTCGGGAGACCTCACGGAACTAGTCGTTCTACAGGTGGACCACATCGAAACCATCGTCATCAATGGCGGCAAGCTGGGAGGACTCATCAATATTGGCCAGCTGACCGATAAAATCAACGAGCTTGTGGAATCCTTCAACAGCCACACCCATCAGGTGACCGTGAGCCATCCCGGTGGAACCTTCACTACAGTTAAACCAATGGAATCCGCAAAGACGTTCGACAAGGGCGACTATGAGGATGTTAAAATAAAGCATTGACATGGAAGGAATACAACTTGAATACAACAAGGATTCTCCTATATTGGAGCCAATCGTGAAGCATGGAAGCCTGTTCGTGGGTGATGTGCTCAGACAGAACCAGGCAATGGTGCTTTCCCTCCATAAGGGTGAGCTGAAGGAGAATCCATCCGTGGGAGTCGGTATCAGCGACATGCTGCTTGACAATGATCCCATCTACTGGAGAACCCTGATCAAGGAACAGCTGGAGATGGACGGACAGACCGTTGACAAGGTGACAATCACCATGACAGGCATTAAGATTGAAGCAAAATATTAAAATGAACATAACAATGATCTTAGAACATTTCTTGAATAAATTGACGGTGGTGTTTTCCACCGTATGGGGATGGTGTTTGTGCCTTCTCCTGATAATCGCCAATTTCTTTGCAGGATATGAGATTATGGTGGGGTTCACCGTCGGGGCGGTTGTGATGGATGCCTTCTGGGGCATTCTCTCCAGCTTGAAGCAGAAACGCTTCACCAGAAGTGAACTTGCCAGGGACTCATTCAGCAAGCTGGCAGTATATGGGTCCGTGATTCTGATCTTTATCTTTATCGACAAACTCATCGGTGTGAGCAACGGACTCACCACAAGCGTAATCTGCATCTGCATCATCCTCGTGGAGCTTTTCAGTACAGCAGCAAGCATGCTGATCTGTTTCCCGAACATGCCGTTCCTCAAACTGCTGAAGAAGGCTCTTGTGGGTGAGATCGCGAGTAAAATGAATATTAAAACGGAGGACGTAGAAAAAGCCCTCGAAGCATTAAATAAAAAATGAGAGAAATCAAGTACATCGCAATTCATTGCACGGCAAGTAAACAATCTACGACCGTGAAGGAGCTGGAACTTCATTTCAAACGGATAGGTTGGAAAAAGCCCGGCTATCATTATGTAATTCTTCCCGATGGAACCATCAATCAGATGCTCAGTGTCGAGAAGGTCAGCAATGGAGTGAAAGGCTGGAACTCAAAGCTCATCAACATCGCCTACATCGGTGGTATCGACGAGAAGGGAAAGCCTGTTGACAACCGAACAGAGGCACAGAAGAAATCTCTGGTGAGTCTGCTGAAGCTCTTGCGCAAGTCATATCCTGATGCCATCATCCAGGGACACCGTGATTTCAGTCCGGACTTGAATCATGACGGCAAGATTACTTCCAACGAATGGATCAAGGTTTGCCCTTGCTTCTATGCCAAGGAAGAGTATAAGGACATCTAAATTATAACGATATGAAGCATTACATTTATTTACTCCTGGCAGTGATCATGTTTGCTGCCTGTGGTTCCAGCAAGCGGATGGATTCATCCCAGAAGCTGGTGGTGAAGGACTCCGTGAATATCCGTGACTCCATTGTCTTCAAGGATTCCGTGATGATTCGGTATGAGTACAACCTGATAGATTCGGTTAAAGTAAGGGATTCTCTGGTGCTGGTTCTTGACAGCCAGGGTAACATTCTGAGTAAGGAGCGGTATCGGGACACGGAACGGAACCAGAAATCAAATAAGAATGAATCCACAAATCAGAAACAGTATGAATCCAAGAAGTCGGAGGCTGACAGACGGTATGACATGGATAAAAACATTCAGAAAGAGGTTGTAGAGCCTCCATCCCATAAATGGGGAGTATATGTTTTCATCGGGTTATTCAGCTGTTTTATCCTGTTTCTTACCTGGTATTTTCGTGTGGGATATAAAAAATAAATAGATATGAAGACAAAGGTTAAGGACGGACAGACGATGGCAGACATCGCCATCCAGGAGTTTGGATCATGGGAGGCTATGGTGGCTATCGCCCAGAAAAACGGAATCAGTATAACTGAGATTCCGGAACCGGGGACAGAACTCACTCTGCCTGAAGGAACATGGAATCTGGTTATGCAGAACTTCTGCAAGAACAATGACGTATCTCCTGCTACTGCCAGGGACAACGGCAATGTCCGTCTGAGAATCTTTGGCGAGGAATTTACTCAAGAGTTTAAGTAACATGGCAAGAACTGTAGCAGAAATCAAAAAGACTATGACGGATGCTTTTATGGCTGATGCCACCATCCGTGAGAAATATGGGCTGAAGGAAGGCAGTACATGGAACGGCAGCTTCTCATCTGTGAGTTTGGAGAACATCATCTTCTTCATCGTAGCTGCTTGCTGCCATGTTCTTGAATCCATCTTCGAGCTATACATAAAAGATGTGGATGAAAAGATCTCCATGGCAGTGGTAGCCTCCGTGCCTTGGTACTACAAAATGGCAAAGGCTTTCCAGTATGGTGACCAGCTCGTATTGAACGAGACCACCCAGCAGTATGGGTACGCTATCATCGACGAAAGCAAGCAGGTTGTGAAGTATGCTGCCGTGAGAGACCGTGGCACAAGTGTTCAGATTCTTGTGAGCGGTGATAAGAATGGAATGCCTGTAGCCCTTTCAAATGATGTTTTAACGGTGTTCAAACAGTATATGAACAGGGTTAAGGTGGCAGGGGTCGTACTTTCTGTCCGTTCGAAAGAAGCGGATAAAATTATTATCAAGGCAAAGATCTACGTGGACTCATTGGTAATCAATACTGATGGAACGGTTATCTCTGGGGGAAGTAAACCTGTGGAGGAAGCCATCAACTCATATCTGAGAAGTATCGTATATGGAGGTACTTTCAATAAGACCAAGTTGACGAATGCCATACTGAACGTAGAAGGAGTGAATGATGTAGAACTTGGTGATTGTTTCTACATGGAGGACGGAGGCTCAACCTATACGGTGATAAAAGGTAATAACTATACGGCCTTGGGTGGTTGCTTCATCGCAGAAGGTCTTTCAAACTCATTGAACTATGTGGTACAAGATTGATATGACAAAACTGGTGGTACAGTTATTACCTCCAATCCTGAGAAGCAAGTTTCTCACTGCTCTGATGAAAGTGCTCATTACTCCATTTGCATTCATTTATGACAGGATGCTGAAACACCGTGACAATGTTTCGGAAAGACTCGACATCACGGCAAATGTAATCTACCTGGAGAAAGTCATGAATGATACTTTCTTCTTGAAGGAAAAACAGATTTACATCGAAACTCAAGAAGAAGACTTGGCAAGCTATTGGCACTTCAAGCATAATGAAGACCCATATAAATACTTGCAGAAGGGCACAAAGGAAGGCATCTATATGAAATGCAAGGAAGAAGGCAGCTATAAGGTAAGCTTTATAGTCTATGTTCCAACTTTCCTTTGTACTTCCCTAGATCAGGCAGTTGACAAATACAAGGGCAAGAACCTAGCCAGGATTAAGGAACTGTTATCATTTTACAAACCAGCTGGACGCACGTGCAGCATAATTTTATATGATTATGAATAGATTACTTTTTAATGAAGGCGGTCAACCTGTTTGCCTGGATGACTTGAAGACATTACAGGACCTGATGGTCGAAACAATCAAGGCTCTTGTCTCTTCATTGGTCAGAACCAACGTGTTCATTCTAAACGAATATAGTTTGCTTGGCTTTAGTTTTGATTCTGGTCGCTACAAAACAACCTTGTCTGCTGGCACACTTGTTGTGGATGGTGACTTCCTTCCATGGCCGGAAACGACACTGACCCTGGAATCACCAGGGCAACCTATATATATATGTGTCAAAAACAAGGAAGAAGACATTAGAACCTTTGAAGATGGACAGAGCAGAAACTGTACTCAATCCAAGGAAGTTTATGTAAGTACGGATCAGACAGGAGCAGACCATGCTTATAATTTATATAACTTGCACTCTATGCTTGACTTACTCTCTTCAGCTTTAGGAATAGAAAGAACCAATACGAATGTACCTGTCACTTTCTTCAATGGGTATTCCGGCAAGGTAAAGGTCGTGGACCCAGGTGACGGAACTCCAAGACAAATGTCTATTGATATTAGTTCTTCAGCAGAAAACTGGGATACATCTTTGGGAACCATGGCAAAAGGTATGCTTTTCCGTATTGATGACGACAGCATAGGCAATGTCATTCAGGGTAAGACAACGCAGTCTTTTGAGTACAATGGGAAAAAGTATTGTCTTGGTATTTGCGCACAGCCTTTGGCACCAATAGTTCTTTTGCAGCCAGAGGGAGGATTTCCTTCAAACTTTTACGATGAAGATTATTCCTTTCCTCCTATTCCTGTATCATTTACATTCAAGCTCAGTGAGTTCGACAAAAGAGTATAGATAGCTTATGGAATCAATATACAGTTTACAGCAACGTGCTGACACCTTGCGTCAAAAGACATTGGTGGATAGTATTTCCCCAGAGGAAGTTGGCAGTCTTCATGCAGATACCTTGGCGTATCTTGCAGATATGGAGCAGAATGCAGAAGGACTTGGAATCCACAAGGTCTATAAGAGCTTTGCTGCCATGAATGCAGACAGCTCTGCTCCTGTAGGTACAAATGGCAAGCCTCTTCGTTTTGGCCAGCTGGTTGCCGTCTATGACAATGACAATCAGTCTCAGGCAGAAAACGGCAATATCTATGCCTTCCAGAAAGGAGCAGAGGCAGGATGGCTTCTGATGGGTAACCTCAACAGTATTGGAGAGGTTACCGCCAAAATTGCGGCTATCAAAAGCGACATTGCAGGGTTGAAGGATAAGGACCAGGAACATGATGAAGCCTTGGCAAAGAAGGCAAATGCAGAGGATGTCAATAATTCCATGCAGGAGCTTGACAAGAAGCTGAACAGAAACCTTCTTGCCATCGATTTTGACGATGAGACTGGCGACCTCAATGCCATCATCGGGCAAGACTCTACAATCAGCTCTGTATCTACAGATGAGGATGGAAATGTAATCATTGAACAAGAAATCATTTAAAAATAACATATATGGGCACAACAAAATTAAATATCGGTAAGATCCCGATTTCAAAGGGAGAGTACCAGGAGGGTACTGCTTACCAGCGATTGAACCAGGTGACTATGCTTGGCTCAACGTACCAGAGCAAGATTGACGACAACACGTCTGCTCCTGCCCAGATGGGAGCGGACGGAGCCGTTGAGAACATCAACACGGACAAGTGGCTTTGTGTTGCGGTTGGAAACGTTTCAGCCGCAAGAAGAATCGTGTACAATAACGAGACAAGCGGCCTGCAGGCAGAAAACGTGCAGACAGCCATTGACGAGCTGGGTTCCAAAGTCACCGACTTACAGCAGAAAACACATTATATCAATGGGTTAGATTGTGCTAAAGAGTTATATATATTTAATAATGAAGTTGGTATCAAAGACTTGCATCTTGGTTATAGAAATCATAACAATACATGGTTTCTTGTGTTTTTTAATGATAGCAAATCTGTTGCTCAGACTGATGTCTATAAAGAAGAAATTGGTGGGATAATCCCAATTCGCAAGTTAGAGAATGGTTCCCTAGCTGAAGTTATAGGATATATACATGTTGATTGGAAAGCATTGAAGGAAGGCGCGAGTGCTATTGTTAAGGAATTGCTTCCTCCTGCATTTGATAGGTATTCAAATCCAAATATATCAAATCTCATACAGTACAGTGATTCTTCTTATATCGCAAAGAATCTACTTACCCCTAATTCTTTCTCACAGGTAACACAATTTGCAACCTGGAATTTGGAAGAAGACATCTGGAAGTTAGTTTCTTATAAAGCAACAGGAAACGCACTATATAAATCGTTTGAAAGAGATAACCCATTACTTAAAAGCGGACATGTTTTTTACTTTTGTGAAAATATGAAATCTAACGCAGAATGCAGGTTTATAGCACAGATTGATTCTACCAACAACTCCGTATGCATTCATAGTGGTAGTGGAGAATATGAGTTTATGTCTAATGTTCTCAAAATAAACTTCAGTGGTGGAGGTAATAATCTTCTTGTTGTTGCAGCCAGACTGATGGAATCCGCATCTGTAGAGGTAAAAGATTTCATAATGATTGACCTTACGGATATATTTGGCAAGGATAATGAGCCGTCAAGAGAATATATGGATTTCCTTTTTAAGAGGCGAATGTCCGTATTTTATGGAGAAAAAAAACTATTTACATCAGAGAATTTTGCAATAAAGGAACTCTGTGATAAAGTCAATGATTTGACTGTATCTAGCAATAATATGGCGCAAGGTCGTATTACAGGTGACATGTTCAAAGAAGGAAATAAAAATATTCTTACAAATGCACTGAATAAATCAATTGGAGATTTTGTAAAAATAAACAAGACTAATGACGTATGTGTAAGATATGTAAAGCTTGACGATGATACTCATGAAATCTATTCCAAGATAAACTATTCACTACGAAAAAAAATCCTTTTTGATGGTTTAAGTGATGATGCAAAAGCAAATGCTATAAACGCAAGGTCTATTGAACGAATATATAGATTTGCCGATGCCAAGTGTCTTTCGGATTTGGATAGAGATTTTAGCGTTAAATCGAATATAGATGGAGGTGAACCAAGTGCCATTGTTTCTAAGGATGGTTCAACTCTATATTTGTATTCATACCTTAAAAGATATAGCTCTTACGATGGTTTTGTATGGAGTGAACCTGAATATCTTAAATGCGGAGGAGTCAAAATGGCAGAACGTGGCAATGAACATTATTTGATGCACTGTAATGTTAATTTGATAGATGGAGTGTATTATCTGACAGGATGCAGACAGAATTTAGGTGGCGAGCTGCTTTTATATACTTCAAAAGATGGTATAAACTTTGAATATGTAGGAATAGCATTGGAGGCTAACCATAAAGTAGGTGATTTTTCTGCCAAGAATTGGGGTAACACCTATATGATAAAAGATTATGGAACTGGATATTATTATCTTTATTTCGAGTTTGAAGATGACTATATTCATTGGAATACTGCTGTTGTTCGAAGTCTCAATCCTTTAGATGGAAGTTGGAAGAACTGCAAGGAAGATGTTATCATCAAGCCTGCCTATCAGTCTTCTCATGCTAATTCTAATATGTTCGGTTGTGGCAATGTGGACTTTGTTAAAGGTATGGATAATCAGCCAATTAAATTTAACGGTCGTTTCTACATGTATTACCATGGCACTTGCTACGAAAGAAACAAACACTTCAATCAGTCAAATATAATGAGAGCATATTCTTACAATTTGATAGACTGGTTTGATGAAGGTGTGATTCTTGACATCCGAAAGAAGCCTTCAGATATAATAAGTTCTGATGGTGAGAAAACTGATGGTGACAACACTTCGGGAAATGCTGACCATTGCGTTATTGAGTTTAAAGGTAAATCTTATATGTTTTACAGTTACGATATTAATCATGCAGAAGGAATGGAGCGCATATATACAGTGATGGATTCTAGAAGATTCATAGAATTGTTAAAGCTTTTTCCTTAATTTAAAAATAGGAGCTTTTTAAATAATAAAATAATAATAAAGAAGAAGAACTCTAAGTCGTTGACTTCGTAAATAACAAAAGGCTAGGTAGAACTTATGAATCTACCTAGCTTTTTATGTTTTTGGGGGAATCACCTTTATACCTGTTTATGTTTTCAATACAAAAATAATGCTTTTTATTATCTTTCTTTAAGAGATTTTCTTATAAACCTTAATGATTCATGTTATGTTCTTGCAGACATTAAGAAAAGCTCTTATCTTTGCACCAGTTAACCTATTTTGGTGACTAGTGCTTTTTTATGCCTGGTAAGTTAACAGATAAGATTTAGTTTTCTCAAAAAGATCATATCTTCGCACCAAGATTGCTAATTTAAATAGCAAAATTGCCTTGAAAATGGAATAGATAAGGTCCCTGTTTCAACTTTTGGGGACTAAATTTACTATTATTTATTAGCATGGCAGAAAACTCACGGAAACACGGAAAAGTGTTTTTCTATTTTGGGTATTTTTGCCCACAAACAGCAAACTACTGCTACAGGTTTAATAGATGATATTCTATTGTGGCTTTAAGCAGTACATTTTTAATGCAGAAAATCAAGTAGAAAGAATTATGCAAAAACTAATATGTAAAGGTGGACTCCAACCACAAGAAGAAATGGAGAAGATGCTGATAGTACTTATTGGTGTATTCCAGATTATCATATTAAAGCTGGTGTGCCACATGGATGATGGAACAGTGAAAGCTATCATTGAAGTTTATAACTTCTGGGCAGGGTACTACTTATGCAAACTCAAATGGTGCATTAACAAGTATGTGCTAAAGAAATAAGGTGCAACATTTCTGCTCCACCTTAAATATTATATCAGTCAATGTTCTCACAGATATACATCGCAAATGAGCGACAATCTGTGTGACCGGAGGCCTTGCGTATTCTGTACTCTGGTATTCCACGGAAAACATTGGCACTAATGAATGTTCTTCTCGCAGTATGAGAGGCGATGAGCTTATACTTTGGGAAGATCTCCTCCTTGATCTCATCTTGAATCTTTGTCTCAAGCAGTACGTCCTCTGTGAGTCCTGCCAACTTCATCAACTCATGAATCTTACTGTTGTAGAATCCAATTGTGGCCTTGTATGGAGCAGTATAGTTGTATTTCTCCAGGATCTCATAGGTAGTCTTCTTGTCGATGGCGAACTTGTCTATGTCAACAACAGCTCTGTGCCCAGTCTTTTGCTGAACGATGGTGAAGATGTTTCGGTCAAAGTTCTTCTTCTGGATTCTGAGCATATCGGAGTGACGTTGACCTAGATTGCAAGATAGAACAAACATATCCTTTTCCTTCTCCAACAACGCACGATGATCCTTACGTTTAACCAGTGGCTGAAGGTTAAGGTGGTAAATCATTGACACCTCATCTGGAGTAAGTGCAATGGTTGGTCTTCTGTAATCAGGAACAGTAAACTCAGCGTAGGTGTCACTAATCTTGGCTCCATGCTTGGCAGACCACTCTAAGCATGAACGGAGCTGATAGCATAGTGTTCTGATAGAACTAGGTTTCACGCCTCTGTCCAGCAATCGAGAAATAAAGAAGGAATAGAAAACATCACCCACTTGCGTAGGTAGAATCACACAGTCAAGCTCTTGCTCTATCAGTCTAATGTGGGATAACAAACACTGATGAGACTTAGGATAATGTGGAAACAATCTTGCCTTGAAATTAATCTTGGCGGTTAAACACTCGACCAAACTTGCATTTGTAAGGTCAATACTAAAACTCTTACTTGCCTCGCTGTGCATAAACTGAGCGAAAGCAGCCTGTGAATAAACAGTCTGCAACATAAGCGTAACCATTAAAGTAAGCGTAACACCGTGAAAGAAGGCAGAGGGTGTTACGCTGTCCCTTTGTCCGAGGCTCATGACTTCCCCGTTAGCCTTCCGGATGCAAATATACAAAAATATCCGTTAGCATCCAAATGATTTTCGGAAAAACTTGTTTTTTTTCTGATTTTGGCATCAAGTTGCGCAACTTATCAAATAAATCCGATGAAAAAAAACTAGTTTTGCACCATAATTAAACAAAAAGAATATGAACATTAAAAAAAGGCAAGCTCTTCATCTAGGTATGAAACTTGCATTAGTAGTTATTGGTGCATGTTTTCTTGCACATGTTGGTATGGACTTTACCTTCTCTTTCATTTTCCTATGGAAGGGATTGAGTAACATGAGAAAGAAGGGGATTTGACCCCTTCTTTCTTCATTTTGCTTATACAATATGTTAGATAAAATACC
>OHAY01001377.1_pt1 | contig 22649 bp, 20 predicted proteins | sample 1577191 | NCBI WGS metagenome assembly OHAY01 (sample SAMEA3541504, study PRJEB24748) | human gut metagenome | biome: human gut; feature: human-associated habitat; material: faeces | place: China | collected 2012 | reverse complement strand
TTTCAAGGCACCTTGCTCGCTCTGGCGGGTTTTCGCTGTCGTTGCCAAAACATCGGCGTTGCCTTGGTCCGGACTAGTCGTTGGGTAGTCATTGGGGACGTTCTTAAACGACTAGTCAAACAAGAACGTCCCCAATGACTACCTCAGGACATCTCGCGTCCTCCACGAAAATCGAAGTCAAATATTTTTCCGAGAAGTGAACGAACTAATTTGCACCCCCGGAACAACCGCATTTTTTGGCATTAAAACCGCAGGGAAACTGTGAAGAAACCGCAGGAAACGGCGTCCGAAAAGTGTTGATGTTCCAGGGGTCCATTTTTACTCGTTCACCTCCTGGGAAAAGTATTTGACTTTGATTCTGAACGAGCTGGCGCGCCAGGCGATCCAATGGAAACAAAGGAATCATGGCACAAGGAGTGTCCCCAAGTGCCGGCGTAGAAGGAACGTCCCAAAGTGCCGCAACATGACGAGAGTGGATAATCTCCCACTTTGAGCCCGCAAACAGGCCAAAAACGGGAGATTATCCACTCTCATTCTGCGGGCACTCATTTAAGTCTGTCCCCAATGAGTACCCGTAAACCCGACTGACCCTACAGCTCAGTTACTTCGACGCTGTTGTAGACCTCGTCCCAGCGATCCATGACCAGGTGGCCGGTCTTGGGATCCATGGCGTTGAGCTTGCCGCAGGTATTGGCGGTCTTGAGCACCGTGACGTCGTCGGCACCAGCCGCAATGGCATGCGCAAAGCCAGCGATGGTCGAGTCGCCGGAACCCGTTGCGTTCACAGCCGCAATCGCGGGCGTCTTGGCGCGGAACGCGCGACCCTCATGGAAGCCAACCGAACCGGCAGCGCCCATCGAAACGACAACCCAGGGGATACCGGCAAAACGGTCATCGGTGGCAAGCGCCTCGCGCAGGGCATCGACATCATCGGTCGTAAAGGACGTACCCAGTAGGCCGTTAATCTCGGTCAGGTTGGGCTTTACGAGCTCAGGCTTAGCGTCGGACTCCAGCGCGGCCTCCAGCGATGCACCCGAAGTGTCGAGCAGCACCTTGGCGCCCGCCTCCTCGGCGATCTTGACGAGCTCGGCATAGTAGCCGGCATCGACGCCACGCGGCAGCGAGCCCGAAAGCGTCACGACGTCCGCCTTCGCTGCAAGCTCGGCAAACTTGGCCGTAAAGGCCTCGAGCTCGGCCGGGGCGATCTGCGGGCCGCTCTCCAGCAGCTCGGTCTGATTACCCTCGTGCAGGATATTCAGGCAGATGCGCGTCTCACCAGCAATAGGCACAAAGTCGTTCTTGACGCCGTCGGCATCCATAAGCTCGGCCATATAGGCACCCATGTGGCCGCCGAGCAGGCCGGTCGCGAGCACGTCGTCACCCAGCTGCAGCAGCACGCGACTCACGTTGAGGCCCTTGCCGCCAGCGGTCTTTTCGGGTGTCACACGGTTAACATCGTCGATGATCAGCTTGTCGAGCTGATAGCGCGTATCAATCGACGGGTTCATGGTAACGGTCAGAATCATGTTGAACTCCTGTTCCGGGGCGGCATAACCCGCCCCAAACATACGATAGCTCGTTAAAGGATCTCGATCTCAAAGCCGCGGGTGACGGTCTCTCCCGGCTTGGCCACCAGGCAGCCGCGCTTGTGCTCCAGAATATCGTCCTCGTCGGAGCAGGTGGACAGGCCGCCCCACGGTTCCACGGCCACAAAGTCGCCCTCGGGCTTGCTCCACACAATCAGGTATGGCATATCGGGGAACGTCAGGCGCACGCCCTTGTCCTCGGTTTTCTTGGTAAGCGTAACCACGCGGCTCTCGAGCACGTCAAAGATGGTCTCTGCGAAGTCAAAGAGTTCGTGGGTCAGCGGCAGGTCATGGCCAACCATCGGGTTCTTGCTGCGATGCTCAACATCAATCAGGCCCGTCGAGGGAACGGCAGTACAGAGCTCGGCGGCCTCGCGCTGCTCAAAACGGAGCTCGTAGTCGTCGTAGGACTCGCCCTCGTCAAGCGGGCACTTAAAGCCAGGGTGACCGCCCACAAAGAACGGCATGTCCTCGGTGCCCTCATTGGTCACCTCGTACGACACGGCCACCTTCTCCGCATCGATCGTGTAACGAGCAACGATCTTAAACGGATACGGGTACTGCTCGAGCAACTCGGCATGGTCGGCAGAGCTTAAGCTCAGCACAACCATGTTGTCGCTCTGCTCCTCGAGCTTCCACTCCTGCTTGCGAGCAAAGCCGTGGCGGGCGAGCTTGACCTCGCGGCCGCCCATGGTCATTGCGCGACCGTCACGAAGGCCGCCGCAGATCGGGAAACAAATGGGTGCCTGGCCCGACCACACCGCCGGGTCGCCCTGCCACAGGTACTCACGGCCGTTGGCTTTAATCGAAGTGAACGATCCGCCAGCCGTGCTCAGTGCCACACGAATAGAACCGTTATCAAGAACAAACTCCATGGGAATCTTCTCCTTCACATATCATCTTGCACGATCCATTGCGAACGCCGTGCCTTTAGCACAAAGGTAATGAGGCGGCGCCGCACGCAAAAGAACAATGCACGCCAAGCCCGCCAAGCCAATTGGGCTGATAGAAAACTGGCCCGCGCCCCATTACAGAAACGCGAGCCGTCAACGGACTAGTTAATTACGCCGGATACCCGCTAATCGTGGTATTCGCCGCGGTCCCACTTCTCCAGGAACTCGTCAAAGAAGTGCGGGTCAGCCTGAGCCTCGGCGTCGGCCTTGTTGCAGGCATCGATCTTGGCGATCAGGGCATCGTGCTCGGGAGTCTTCTCGTAGGGCTCCTCCAGGAAGGCAAGCATGATATCGGCCATCAGGAACTCGCCGGTGATCTTGCCGCCAAAGCCCACGATGTTGGCGTTGAGCTCGCGACGGGCATACAGGGCAGAGGTCATGTCGCGAACCAGGGCGCAGCGAGCGCCGGGAACCTTGTTGACGGCATTGGTGATGCCGATGCCGGTGCCGCACAGGGCCACGCCAAAGTCGGCCTTGCCGCTGGCAACAGCCTCGCCCACGGCCTTACCGTAGATGGGATAGTGCGTACGGGTGTGGCTGTAGGTGCCGCAGTCGAGCACCTTGTAGCCAGCCTGCTCCAGGCGGTCGGCCAGATAGATCTTCTCGTCCGTAACGATATGGTCGCAACCGATTGCGATGGTCTTCTTCATCAGAACGTCCTTTCGTCTGAATTCACAAGTTGAGGTAGAAGTTCGAGTTCTCGGTGGCTCTCGTTAGGCCATCTTGTTGAGCATGTCGACACGGATCTGGTGACGGCCGCCGGCATACTGGGCGCGCAGGAACTCGCGGGCGATCTTCTTGGCGACCTCGGTGCCCACAACGCCCGGGCCCATGGTGACCATGCGCGAGCCGTTGTGCTCGCGGGTCATGTAGGCGGAACGCTCGTCGGAAATGTTGGCGACGACCATGCCCTTGATCTTGACGGCGGCCATATAGGAGCCGACGCCGTACTTATCGAATGCGAAGCCCTGGGAATCCTTGTGCTCCAGCAGGTCCTTGGCAACGGCGGTCGCGGAATCGACAAAGTCCGCGGCAGGGGTCTCGGAATAGTCGACGACCTCGTGACCGTCGGCGATGAGCATCTCCTTGATGGACTCCTTCATCGACATACCGTCGGCATCGGAAGCGATTACAACCCTCATGACATCCTCCTTGAGAGATACGCAGGTGCGTAGTTTCTGTTTGGAAGTGTTGAATCGCGCTCAGGTCCGGGCATCTGAATGTGCGGTTCTTCACTGTTCATGTTTATTTGAACACATTCGAACATCTGGTGCAACCATTATTTGTTTAACTTTGTTCTTTTTTGAACAAATACCGTTCACGGTTGATTGCCGACCGTTTGAGCCCGGCGCAGACGTAGCGACCATGTGTTCAACAGACAAAAGGGCGGCCGAGAACGTGTCTCGGCCGCCCTTCTTACGGTTGATCTTCCAAAGATCGCTTTGCCGCCTACTCAGACTGCCCACTCTTCTTGGCATGTTTGGACGGAGCGCTCAAGAAACGATCCGTCAGATAGTTCGCGGGACCGGAGACATCGATCCCCAGCAGCACGTGTCCTAGCCATAGGAACGCCACGAGCACCAGTAGAGGAATCACACACGAGGTCACGATCATCACGATGACGCCTTCGATCAGATCGGTCACCTGCTGCACGATCTCGTCGGTCATCCGCTTGGCACCGCTGGTTACCGACGTAACCAGGCTCGAGGCCCCGTCAGTCAACTGCTCGAGCACGTTTTTGGACTCTGCGGTTTCGTTCTTTTTCTTGCTCGTTTTGGAGCTATCGCTATCTGCCGTGTCCGCAGCGTCGGCCGCCTTTTGCTCGGCTGCCTCAATACTTACGCGATACGTTTCATCGACCTTCTGCGACACCCACACGCTCGCGGGCACGAGCGCCATGCCGATCACGGCAACCACCAGCACGCGTGTCGCCACGCGGCGCAGGACGGCGCTCGTGCTCCAGCGCCCGTGGAAGCCAAGCGACACCGCAAAGAGCACCAACGCAAACGGGATTAAGATGCCCAAGCCAACCGACCACAAAATCGTGAGCAAATATTTCTCGAGGTAGAGCACGGCGAGCACGATACCAAGGTTGCCTGAAAGCTGCGCGAGCTGCTCGGCAACCGGCGTCCCCGTATCACCCGGCAGCGCGGTAATGCCCGCAGACAGCGCCACGCACGAGGTCGTGAGCGCCAAAACATTGCCCTTCTTTTGATCGATGACCTCGATGGTGGAGTCCCAAGTCTTGGTATCGGCAAAATGCGGGCGCGCGACAAAGCCCGACAGCAGCGCCAGCACCACGAGTGCAACGATAAAGCCAATCTGCAGCTTTTTGTTTGCGCACACGACATCGGACAGGCTGGGCTGCAGCTCGGTTACCGTCGTATGCTCGGTTATCTGGACAGGACGCCCATGAGCCATCTCGTGCGCGTCTCTTTTTTGTATTGACCCGTTATCCGGCATTTGGATACCTCCTCATTCCGGCCTGTATTGCGGTGGAAAGTATACCCACCCATCGAAAAACCGAACGGCAGGAGGCGCAACAGGCTGCTGCATGACCCGCCCGCCATGAAATGGGCCCATCTACTACGTTTAACCGCCCATCCCCGACCATGCCACAAAGCGAAAAAACAAAACCGCAGGTAGAAGTCCTGCGATTTTTCATGAAACGCGGGTGTGTTCGAGGGTATCGGGTTAAACGTAGTAGATGGACCGTTTTCGTGGCGAGCGTCGCCACTGCCCCTCGGGGGACGGAGGAAAGCGGGTCATCTTGGCCTGTCAACCCAAATTTCACCGCAACCTAGATAGGTGGGATACAGAAAAACCCTGCCGCGGATAGCGGCAGGGTTTTTGGAAGGGGACGAGGTTGTGCGAGCTCGTTAGGCGAGCTTGGCCTCGAGCTCGGCGATGCGCTTGTAGGCATCGATGGTAAAGCGGGTCTGCTTCTCCAGGATCATAGTGGTCATGAGAGTATCCTGAGCGTGAGCCATGATGAAGGTCATCTCCATCTCCCCGCCGCCGGCCTCCTGCGAAAGCAGCTTGGTCTGCGTGTCGTGAGCGCCGATGAGCGCCTCGCTGGCATCCTTGTGCAGCTGCTCGGCCTTCTCAAAATCACCCTCGCGAGCAGCATCGAGCGCTGCAAGCAGATCGGTCTGGGCGTCACCCGCGTATGCGACGATCTCGAATCCAACCATCGAGATTTCTTCTTTGGTTGCCATATTGCGTTCCTTTCACATATGAACCAATGGAGAGCATCGCGTCCGGGCATACGCGCTGCGCTGTGTATGACAGAAACATTAACATTCAAACAAAAGAGAACAATGCAAAACGCAATATCGAACTCTAAACGGTCGATTTTCGCCCGCGAACGGTTTTTAAACCAATTCGAACAATATCAAACAGTATTAGCTGCAACCCAAACAGGTCCGCAACCTAGCGCAAATCGCGTACCGTATCGCCCGCTACAAGCACGCCGGGGATCAGCATGTGCTCCACGCCAGACGCGACCCCTTCGGCGCCGGCGATCTTGTCGACCGCCCACATGCCGACGCGCTTGTTATCAAAGCGCACCGTGGTCAGGCGACGATCGGGCACGATATCGCCCAGGCTGTCGTCAACACCCACCACGCTCACGTCCTCGGGCACGCGCTTTCCGCGCGACTCGAGCCCGCGAATGCAGCCGTAGGCCATGGCATCGTTGGAAGCATAAATGGCTGTGCAGTTCGGATCGTCCGCAAGCACCTGGCCGGCGGCATATCCGCTCTGTGCCGTCCAATCGCCACGGACGAGTCGCGGCGGCTCAACACCATGCGCGCGCAATGTCTCACGCCAGCCCTCCTCGCGTTGCATGCCCGAAAGCGAGCGCTCGGGGCACGAGATAAAGTGCACGGTCTTGTGCCCCCGCCCCAGCAAGTACTCGACAACCTGGCGCGAGCAATCGAACTGATCGTTATCAACCGTCGAGCACAGCGGGTGCTCCAGCATGGTAACGAGCACCGTCTGCATACCGGGCAGCGGCTCAAAGGTGCCAAAGTCCGCCGGCATGCGGTTCATGATCACGACCATGCCGTCCACCGGCAGTGCGCTCATGCGCGACGATGCACTCTCGAGGGTATACGGATGCCCGTCTACTTTAGTGAGGGTGATGGCATAACCATGTTTGTCGGCCGCGGCGGCAAAGCCCTCCATACGGTCGAGGTTGCCGGTGCCGGTAATGTTGAACATGGCGACGCCGACGGTCTTAAATTTGCCGCGGCGCAGCGATCGACCGGCAAAATTGGGGCGATACCCCAGCTCGCGCATGGCGGCGCGCACGCGCTCCTTGGTCTCGGGGCGCACGCTGGGCGAATCGTGCACCGTACGCGAGACTGTCTGCTCCGAGACGCCCGCGAGACGCGCCACGTCCTTAACGGAAACCGATTTTTTAACAGCGGCCATAGGTCGATCTTTCTATGTCAACGATGCCATCGCGGGCATCCCAACAGACAAAATGAACGCCTCCAAGTATATCCAACGCCTCTCCCGCCATACGCTCACCACCCAAAACCTACCGTTCACCGACAATCCCGCTTCCCCGAACGGCTTTTGTCGACCAAATGTTAACGTTGCCATTGTGCAAACACAGAGCCACCGGGCGGCTCAAACGTTTACGCGTAAGGAATCGACGGTTCGCAGGCACAGAAACCCCCGATTCGCGTCTTTTTTTGTGCCGCAAAATGGCAACGTCAACATTTTGGCAACCGAACGCCAAAAGCTACCATCGTTGCTAACCCACCGATTCTTAGGAGCATTGCATGGAGCAACTCATCGCCATCATCGAAAAGGGCCAGCCCTTTTTCAACGCGATCGCCCGCAACAAGTACCTCAAGGCGATCCGCGACGGCTTTATCTCCGTCATCCCCATCATCATCTTCTCGTCCATCTTCTGCCTGGTAGCCTCGGTCCCCAACATCTGGGGTTTCTACTGGCCCGATGACATCAACAACGCCCTGTGGAAGTGCTACAACTACTCCATGGGCATCCTGGCCATCGCCTGCGCCGCCACCACGGCCAAGCACTTCGCCGACGCCCAGAACCGCGATCTACCCAAGAACAACCAGATCAACTTCATCTCGTGCATGTGCGCAGCCATCATCGGCTTCTTGCTCCTTTCGAGCGACACGATCGCCACGGACGCTGCCAGCGGCTTCAACACCACCTACCTTGGTTCCAAAGGCCTGCTGACCGCCTTTATCGCTGCGTTTGTGACCGGCATCATCTACAAGTTCTTCATCAAGCGCAACATCACCGTCAAGATGCCCGAGCAGGTTCCGCCCAACATCTCGCAGACCTTTAAGGACATCATCCCCTTCTCCGTCTGCATCACCGTCTTTTGGGTCTTTGACATCGTCTTCCGCGCTGCCTTTGGCTTCTGCTTTGCCCAGGGCGTCATCCAGGTGTTCCAGCCCCTGTTCACCGCTGCCGACGGCTACATCGGCCTCGCTGTGATCTACGGCGCCATGAGCCTCTTCTGGTTCGTGGGCGTCCACGGCCCTTCGATCGTCGAGCCCGCCATCGCCGCCGCTCTCGTTGCCAACATGACCGACAACCTGGCTGCGTTCCAGGCTGGCCAGCACGCTTCCGCTGTCCTGACCCAGGGTGCCCAGTACTTCGTCGTCTGCATGGGCGGCACCGGCGCCACGCTCGTCCTGGTCTTTATGTTCTGCTTCCTGGCCAAGTCTCAGGAGATGCGCGCCGTCGGTAAGGCAGCCATCGTCCCCGTGTGCTTTGCCGTCAACGAGCCGCTGCTGTTCGCCGCGCCTATCGTGCTCAACCCCGTCTTCTTTGTCCCGTTTGTTTTTGCCCCGATCGCCAACATCTGGATCCTCAAGATCTTTATCGACTTCTTGGGCATGAACGGCTTTATGTACACCCTGCCCTGGACCGTCCCCGGCCCCATCGGCACCATCATGGGCCTGGGCTTCCAGCCGCTCGCCTTTGTGATGCTCGCCCTCATCCTGGTCGTCGACTTTGTCCTGTACTACCCGTTCTTCCGTGCCTATGACGCCCAGAAGTGCGCCGAGGAGGCCGAGATCTCCCAGGAGGAGCTCGCCGCCAAGAACGCCGAGAAGGCCGCCAAGCTCAACGATGCCTTCCAGGGCAAGGCTGACGCCAAGAGCGTTGCCGCCGGCGCTGCTGCCGAGGCCGTGAAGGTCGACTCCCCTGCCGCTTCTGCAGCACCCGCTGCCGAGGCAACGACCGCCAGCGACCTCAACGGCAAGCGCGTGCTCGTGCTCTGCCAGGGCGGCGGAACCTCGGGTCTGCTCGCCAACGCGCTGGCCAAGGCTGCCAAGGAGCGCGGCATCAATCTTGAGACCGCTGCCGAGGCATATGGCGACCACGTGGACATGCTCCCCGACTTTGACCTGGTCGTCCTGGCCCCGCAGGCCGCAAGCTACCTGGCCGACCTGCAGAAAGACTGCGAGCGCGTGGGCAACAAATGCGTCGCCTGCCGCGGTAAGCAGTACATTGAGCTCTCCCAGAACGGCGACAAGTCTCTCGCCTTCGTCTCCGAGCAGCTTTCGAAGTAAGTAACGCTCAGGGCCAGCCGACCATCCAAGACCGGCTGGCCCTTCGATTTAGACGATTGGATCATCATGTCCGTTAATCCTGCTAGCGTCACCAATCCGCCTGCGCAGTTTCCCGAGGACTTTGTCTTTGGCGGCGCCACTGCTGCCTACCAGGTAGAGGGCGAGACCCGCACTCACGGTAAGGGCAAGGTTGCCTGGGACGACTTTCTGGAAGCCCAAGGCCGTTTCTCCCCCGATCCCGCTTCGGACTTCTACAACCAGTACCCCGTCGATCTGGAGCTGTGCGAGGAGTTTGGCATCAACGGCATTCGCCTCTCCATTGCCTGGAGCCGCATCTTCCCCAACGGCACCGGCGAAATCAACCCCGAGGGCGTCCAGTTCTACCACGATCTCTTCGCCGAGTGCCATAAGCACCATGTTGAGCCGTTCGTCACGCTGCATCACTTTGACACGCCGCTTCCCCTCTTTGAGAAGGGCGACTTCCTCAACCGCGAGACCATCGATGCCTTTGTGGACTTTGCCACCTTCTGCTTTAAGGAGTACGCCGACCAGGTGACCTACTGGTTCACCTTTAACGAGATCTGGGCCGACGCCTCCAACACCTACATCGAGGGCACCTTCCCCGGCGGCGTCAAGGCACATCTTGCCGAGGCCTTCCAGTGCGAGCACAACATGATGCTCGCCCACGCCAAGGCCGTGCTGGCCTTCCACAACGGCGGTTTTAAGGGCAAGATCGGCGTCATCCAGTCGCTGGAGTTTAAGTACCCACTCAACGAGAACGACCCCGCCGACATCAAGGCCGCCAACAACGAGCACGTGCTGCAGAACCAGTTTCTGCTCGACGCTACCTTCCGCGGCGACTACGCGCCCGACACCCTCGAGTGCGCCAACCGCCTGGCCGCCATCTCGGGCGGCACCATCGAAATCCTGGACGAGGATCTGGAAATCATGCGCGAGGCCGCGCTCTACAACGACTACCTGGGTGTCAACAACTACCAGTGCCGTTTCCTCAAGGCTTACGACGGCGAGAACGACCTGCACCACAATGGTACGGGCGAGAAGGGCACCGGCCGCTGGCGCGTCAAGGGCATTGGCGAGCACGTGAACAAGCCCGGCATCCCCACCACCGACTGGGACTGGATCATCTATCCCGAGGGCCTGTTCGACCTGCTCGTCTACATTAAGCAGCGCTACCCCAACTACAAGCAGATCTTCATCACCGAGAACGGCATGGGCTACAAGGACCCCTACAAGGACGGTTTTGTGGACGACCAGCCGCGCATCGACTACATCGAGCAGCACCTGCGCTGGCTGCTCAAGGCCATGGAAGTGGGCGTCAACGTGGGCGGCTACTTCCTGTGGAGCCTGCAGGACCAGTTCTCCTGGACCAACGGCTACAACAAGCGCTACGGCTTCTTCTACGTGGACTTTGAGACCCAAAAGCGCACGCCCAAGGCAAGCGCCTACTGGTACAAGCACGTGGCGCAGACCCGTCGTCTGGACTAGCGACTTGCGACTAGCGAGATGCCCCGCTCACACAACCTGCCCCCATTCCTCAGCCGGGGGCGGCACGTCACACGGCGCGCCGCCCCCGGCCTTTTTGTTTTTGAGCGGGTCGGGGTCCGTTTGTCTCAATCTGTAACATCTAGCTGGTTATTTCACCCTTAACTGTTACAGATCGAGACAAACGGAATAGGCCGAGCCGAAAAATCTCGATCTGTAACATCTAGCAGGGATTTTCGGTCCTAGCTGTTACAGATCAAGATGAACGAGCCGAGCACGTCTACGCCCGCAGGTCCTTTACGCTGGAACGCTCGACCAACACACCCGAGACGAGCGTACGGCTTCTGGAGCTCGGGGCTTCCAAGCCCGCAACAACCTCGTTGAGTGCGCGGATGCCCAGTTCGCGGTGACGGAACTTTACCGACGTCAAAATCGAGTTGGGCATCGTCTTGTAAAGCTCGTCATCAAAGCCAATCACGGACACATCGTCGGGCACGTTCAGCCCCTTGTCGCGCAAGGCCATCATCACGCCGTTTGCCATGCAGTCGTTAGCAGCGAGGACCGCCGTGCAATCGGGTTTATCGGCAAGCACAAGGCCCGCGGCATAGCCACTATCCGCATTCCAATCGCCTTGCAGAGGCTCGGGCGGCTCAATGCCACGTGCCTCGAGTGCCGCACGCCAACCTTTCATACGACACTGGCTCGACAGCGACTCTTTCTTACCAGAGACGAAGTACACGTTCTTGTGCCCGCGATTCAAGAAGTACTCGCACGCCATGCGCGCGCCGCCTTCTTGATCGTCACTGACGGTGGAGCAGGTAGGATGCTCCATCGGCGTGATAATCACCGTCTTGAGGTCCTTCGGTGCCTCAAACGTATCGAAATCATCGACCATCTGGCGCAGGTTGAAAATCATGCCGTCGACGGGAAGTTGCGACATCCTACGCGCCGCTTCGGCAAGGGTCATCTTCTCCCCCGCCCGCTTTTTGATCATCGTGAGCGCAAAGCCTCGCTCTTCGGCGGCGTCGGCAATACCGTCAATCATGTCCACGGCACCGCCCGACAAGTGAAACAGCACCACGCCGATGCACCCGTAACGGCCCAACTTGAGCGAACGCGCGGCGAAGTTGGTTCGAAACCCGAGCGCCTCCATTGCCGAATGGACCTTATCGCGTGTCGACTCTCGCACGCTATCGGGCTCGTTGATCACGCGCGACACCGTCTTGAGAGAAACGCCTGCGGCAACTGCCACGTCGTTCATTGAGACATTTTTCTTGTCCATCGTTGCCACTACTTCTCCAGTCGGTTTTGCATCGCTTGTTTTTTGTGTTCTAGCATACACTACCTGCCTGATTGATAAATCAACCGTTTACCGAACAATATCGACCGCTCACCCGTATATCCTTGTTGCTCTTCCAAAAATGTCTTACGTTGTCATTAACGAAATGACAACGTTGTCATTTCGCAATGCCTTCCTCAAGCAGGAAGGTTTCCGGGCAGTCCTGACCATCCATCGACGACCAGTTCCATCCACATGCATCGCGCATCAAGCAGCAAAGGAGCTCTATGGACGCCATCGTAAAGATGCTCGAAAAGCATCAACCGTTCTTTGAGAAGATCTCGAGGAACATCTACCTCCAGGCCATTAAGGACGGATTCCTTGGGTGCATGCCCATCGTCCTCACCTCTTCGATCTTCCTGCTAATTGCCACCCTTCCTGGCGTAGTTGGCATCACGCTGCCCCAGCCGCTCATCGACTGGTGCAGCAAGCTGTACAACTTCACCATGGGCGTCATGGGCATCATGGTTGCCGGCACCACCGCCAAGAACTTTACGGCTTCCATGAACCGTCGCATGCCCGCCGGCAAGGTGCTCAACGACGGCTCCACCATGGTGGCCGCCCAGTGCAGCATGCTGCTGCTCGCCGTTACGCAATTCACCACCAAGCTCAACGGCTCCGAACTTTCGGTCTTCGACTGCACCAGCATGGGTACGCGTGGTCTGTTCTCGGCCTATATCGCCGCGTTCATTACCGTGTGGGTCTATAAGTTCTGCGTCTCTCGCGATCTGACCATTAAGCTGCCCAAGGAGGTCCCGGGCGCCATCGCTCAGAACTTCCGCGACATTATCCCCTTTGGCGGTGCCGTCATCATCTGCGGCATCATCGATGTCGTCGTGCGCAACCTCATGGGCGTTCCGTTCTCCGAGCTGCTTATCAAACTGCTCTCCCCGCTCTTTACCGCTGCAGAAACCTATCCTGGCCTTATCCTTATCCAGGCAGCCACTGCGTTCTTCTGGTTCATCGGCGTCCATGGCCCCTCGATCGTCCAGCCGGGCATCGACCCCATCCGTCTTGCCAACCAGGCCGAGAACCTGCAGGTTCTGCTGGCCGGTGGCCACCCCGCCCACTCCCTCACCTTTAACATGTCGCTCGTGGGTGAGTTCGGCGGCACCGGCGCCACGTTCATCGTGCCGCTTCTGCTGATTCTCTTTATGAAGTCCAAGCAGCTCAAAGCCGTCGGTAAGGCCTCGATTGTTCCTGTTGCCTTTGCTGTCAACGAGCCGCTGCTCTTTGGCGCGCCGATGATCCTTAACCCCTACATGCTCATCCCCTTTGTCGCCGCCGGCTGCGTCAACGTGAGTGTTGCCAAGTTCTTTATCGATAACGTGGGCATGAACGGCTTCTCCTTCGTGGTGCCTTGGGCCACCCCCGCCCCCATCGGCATCTTCATCACCACGAACTTCCAGCTTATTGCCCTGGTATTTGTCGCGATCATCATCTTGCTGGACGCCATCATCTACCTGCCGTTCTTGAAGGCATACGATAAGCTGCTCTGCGACCAGGAGGCCGAGCGCGCCGCCGAGCTGGGCCTTGAGTCCGATGGTGCCGCTGCCATCGCCGCCAACGCCTCTGCGCCCGCTGTCGAGCAGGCTACCGCTTCCGTCGAGACGACTGTTGCCGCCGCCGACAGCAAGCCTGTCGCCGATCAGCCCGAGCCCGCCGCCGACGCATCCGCTAAGAAGGATGTCGATGGCCTGAAGGTCCTCGTCCTGTGCGCCGGCGCCGGCACCTCTGCCATGCTTGCCAACGCTATCAAGGAAGGTGCCGCGCAGACCGGAGAGAACATCGCTTCCTCCGCAGGCGCCTATGGCCAGCACACTGCCATCATGGATCAGTACGACGTCATCGTGCTCGCCCCGCAGGTTCGTAGCTACTACAACGACATGAAGGCCGATACCGACCGTCTGGGCATTAAGCTGCTCGCCCCGCGCGGCAAGGAATATATCGACCTTACCCGCGACCCCGCCGGCGCCATCAAGTGGCTCCGCGAGAACCTCGACTAGTTCCTCCCCCTGTTGGTGCCCGGATCCCCAGTTCGGGCACCTCTCCCTATTCGTATTCCACAGAAAGGATGACTCATGACCAACCCCATGCAGTTCCCCGACGGCTTTGTGTTTGGCGGCGCCACCGCCGCTTACCAGGTTGAGGGCGAGACCCGTACGCACGGCAAGGGCAAAGTACCCTGGGACGATTTCCTGGCAGCCCAGGGTCGCTTCTCCCCCGATCCCGCAAGCGATTTCTACAACAAGTACCCGGTCGATATCGACCTGTGCCAGCGCTTCGGCATCAACGGTATCCGCGTCTCCATCGCTTGGAGCCGCATCTTCCCCAACGGTACTGGCGAGATCAACCCCGAGGGCGTCGCTTTCTATCACGAGCTTTTCGCCACCTGCAACAAAGCTGGCGTTATCCCCTATGTCACGCTCGATCACTTCGATACGCCCGAGGCCTTTTACCAGAACGGCGGCGAGGGCTTCCTGACGCGCACGACAATCGACGCCTTTGTCGAGTACGCCAAGTTCTGCTTTGCCGAGTTCACCGAGGTCAAGCACTGGTTTACCTTTAACGAGATTCCCGCGACCGCCGAGGGCAGCTTTATCGTCGGCAACTGGCCGCACGGCGAGAAGTACCGCCTGGACAAGGCCTTCCAGCTCATGCACAACATGATGGTGGCCCACGCCAAGGCTGTCGTCGCCTTCCATGAGGGCTGCTTTGAGGGCGAGATCGGCATTGTCCAGAACCTTGAGCCCAAGTATCCCCTCGACCCCAACAACGCCGCCGACTGCGAGGCAGCTCGCATGGCCGACGTCATCAACAACCGTTGGGTACTCGACGCCACCTTCCGCGGCCACTATGCAGCCGACACCATGGAGGCTGCGACCAAGCTGGCCCATATCGCCGGCGGCGAGCTCGACGTCCGCGACGAGGACATCGTCGCGCTGACCGCTGCGCTCCCCTACAACGATTGCCTGGGCGTCAACACCTACAAGTGCCAGTTCCTGCGTGCCGCCGAGGGCGAAAACGACATCAACCACAATGGTACCGGCGACAAGGGCTCCTCGCGCTGGTTCCTCAAGGGCGTGGGCGAGTCATGCGTACGCGAAGGCGTACCCACCACCGACTGGGATTGGATCATCTATCCCGAGGGCCTCTACGACCTGCTGCTCCGCATTAAGAACGATTACCCCAACTACAAGAAGATCTACATCACCGAGAACGGCATGGGCTATAAGGACGACTTTGAGAACGGCTTTATCGACGACGCCCCTCGCATCGACTATATGCGCCAGCATCTCGCGTGGATCCTCAAGGCAATCGACGGCGGCGTGAACGTCGACGGCTACTTTGTGTGGTCGCTGCAGGACCAGTTCTCCTGGACCAACGGCTATAACAAGCGCTATGGCCTGTTCTACATCGACTTTAAGACCCAGAAGCGCTATCCCAAGGCGAGCGCGTACTGGTACAAGAACGTCGCGGAGACCGGCCTGCTCATGGCCTAGTTTCCGCCGCATACCCCCTGTCGGCCGCATGTGAATCCCTCCACGGGTTCGCATGCGGCCTTTTTTGTTTTGACTCGGCCCGAGCAGGCCGTTTGTCTCGATCTGTAACATCTAGCAGGGATTTTCGACCCCAATTGTTACAGATTGAGATGAACGAGAGCACCCGGTTCGAAATATCTAGATCTGTAACATCTGACTCGCTTTTGGCCGCCTAGATGTTACAGGTTGAGACGATTCGACGGCACCGGCAGCATGGACACATCGTGGTACAATTGTGTCCCAACGCAAAGGAGGTACCCATGTCAGCTTGTGTGCCCGTCCGAGATATGAAGGACACTGCTGCATTCACCACGCTTGTTGAGTCTGAGCGCGACGTCACCGTAACTAAGAACGGCTACGAGGCCATGCACTGCATCAGCAGCGACCAGTATCGCCTCATGCAAGAAGAAATCGCCAAGGCAAAACTGCTGTCTCGCATGATGATGGCAGAAGACGAAATATCGCAAGGCGACTACAGCGACTACGAATCCTTCGCGGCTTCGATACGAGACAAATATGACCTATAACGTCGTAATCCTCAAAAGCGCGCGATATGAGTACGAGAGTATTGTCGGATACCTTGCTCAAATCCTCAAGAATCCGCGTGCAGCAGGCAATTTTGTCGCTGAGTTTGAATATCAGCTTGACCTGCTTCGCGAGCAGCCGCTTTTACGTCCCCTCTCGCACATGCAAGAGCTGGCGGCACGTAATTACCGATCGTTTCCCGTCAACAACTACGTGTGTCTATACAAGTTTGAGCACGAAACAATCTATATCGCCCACATCTTTCATCAGTCACAGGACTACGCCCGCTTGGTCTAGCCCGCAAGCCGAATAATTGGCCCGAGCACATTTGCGCGTCATGTCGCGTTGCGTTGACACGCCAATCCCTCGCCACGGCAGGGCAAACGTATCGCCCACAGCGCTAGCTAGCAGATGACCTGCGTGTGCTCCTCGATGGCGGCGCGATCCGCATCGGTAATACCCGGCTCGCACACCACGGCATCCAAATTGTCCAGGCGGCAGAAGGTGTAGAAGTCGCGCTTGCCGATCTTGCTGGAGTCGGCGATCAAGTAGCGCGAGTCGGCCTTGCTAAAGGCGAGCTGCTGGATACGACCCTCATCCATATTAGACGTAGACACGTCGCCATCCAGAATGCCGTTGGCGCCGATAAACGCCGCATCGATACCCAGCGCACGCAGAGTATCCTCGGCCGTTGGCCCCACAAAAGCGGCGGTGCGGCGACGGTACATACCGCCCACGAGGCACAGGTCGCAGTCTTCGCGCGCCTCAAGCAAGTTAAACACCGAAAGCGAATTGGTCACGATGCGCAGGCGAAACGCCGGCAGCATCGAGGCCATCTGCTCAACCGTGGTGCCCGTACCCAAAAAGATGGTCGAGCCCTCCTCGATGAGCTCAACGGCGCGGCGCGCGATCTGCAGCTTTTCCTCGGCATGCTTAGTGCGCTTTTCGCTGTGCGAATACTCATGGCGCAACATAGCGTGGGGACGTCCCTGTGCACTACGGGCGCCGCCGTGCACGCGCTCGATCTCGCCCAGGCTCGCAAGTTCCTCAAGGTCGCGGCGAATCGTCATATCCGAAACGCCCAGCGCATCCGAAATCTCCTTGACCGAGACCGTGCCCTGCTCTTCGAGCAGCTGACGAACCTTATCCTGTCGCTCTGCCTTAATCACGATGAATCCTCGCCGTTCTTTGCGCGCATATCATTCAAACAGTAACGAACAAATTGTATCAGACTCGTGCGGGTCAAAAATGAACACCCGCACAGCTCCAATCATCACTTTTTTGAGAAAAATACCCCCTGCTTTAGTGGGGTGTAGTGATAATCTCGCCTGTTCGCGCTACAGTTTGTCCGAAATACCTCGATGTTAGGAACCAAATGATCACTTCCGAGCTTTTCGGCACCGCGCCGTGCGGCACCTCCGTTCATCGTTACGCCCTCAACGGGCCCGAGATCTGCGTTCGCATTATGGACTATGGCGCCACCGTGCTGGGTATCGATGTGCCCGATATTCCCGGCAACGTGCGCGATGTTGTGCTGGGCTTCGATAAGCTCGAGGATTACTTTGACAACCCCGCCTGCTTTGGCGCGACCATCGGCCCCGTGGCAAACCGCACCGCGGGCGCCACGATCACCATCGACGGCACGGACTGGCATATGCCCGCCAACGAGGGCGCCAACAACCTACACAGCGATCTTGAGCACGGCCTGCATAAACGCGTGTGGGATGTTGAGCTCGACGAGGTCCATAACGCCGTGCGCATGACCACCTCGCTTGAGGATGGTGAGCTGGGCCTGCCCGGCAACCGCACCTTTACGGCCGTGTTTACCGTTACACGCACCGGTGTCTTCCGTATCGAGTATGGTTGCGAGAGCGACCGTGCCACCTACGTGTCCATGACCAACCACACGTACTTTAACCTTGCCGGCCATAACGCCGGCATGGACTGCGAACATTTCTTTGTCGCCAACGCCGCCCACTACCTGCCCATTAACGAGCAGAATATCCCCACCGGCGAAATCGCTCCGGTCGAGGGAACACCGTTTGACTTTCGCGAGCTGCGCCCCGTCGCACCCGGCATGGAGGCCGACGACCCGCAGATTAAGCAGGCCCGTGGCTACGATCACTGCCTGTGCATCGATGGCTATCAGTACGGCCGCAACCTGCGTCGCGCCCTACATGTCGAGGAGATGTGGACCGGTCGTGAGCTGGACTACTACACCACCGCCCCGGGCGTGCAACTCTACACCGGCAACTGGCTGGGCGACGAGCACGCCAAGGACGATGCCAACTATGGCTGGGGCGCCGGCTTTGCCCTCGAGGCCGAGATGTACCCCGACACGCCGCACCAGCCGCTGTTCCCGCAGGGCATTGTGGGTCCGGGTCACCCCTACAGCAATATGATCGAATACCACTTTATGAGGCACTAGGCCCACAACGCGACATCTCGCACAGCAACGCCCGCCGGCACCACCGCCGACGGGCGCTTTTTCATCTTTTGGGCGCATTTTCGCTGTGACTATATGAGTGGCATATCAAAACTATGCCCATTTACTACGTTTAGCCCGGGATGCTCGAGCATGCACCGGTTTTTGTTAAATTCGCGAGCCGTCTACCTGCAGTTTTGTTTTTCTCAAATTCGGCATGCTCGGCGATAGCCGATCAAACGTAGTAAATGGGCATAGTTTTTAACAGGCGGCATCGCACGCGTCCCTCGCAAGGGCAAAATGATCCGTTTTCCTCCGTCCCCAAGGGATCAGTTGAACAGATTGCCGATGGGATCGGGGGCGGAACTGGGGAGATAGCGGATTTCTAGCTCTATGCCGAGCTTTTGCAGCTCTTTGAAGGCTGCGACATCTGCGTCGTCTACGGCAACAGCAGGCGTTATGGGGCGCTTGCCCTCCCCTGCCTGCATATGGCCAATGCTGATCTTGGTTATTGGCACACCACCCTTAACCAGCGCGAGCGCATCGGCGGGTGAGGCCACCATGAGCAGAATCAGTTGACGCGGCGTTGCGGTATGAATGATGTCGACGGTCCTTTGCACCGAGAAAAACCGCGTCCAAACGCCTTCTGGCGCCGCCACCCTCATGGGTGCCCATTGGCGCGAATCTGCCGCGATCTCATCGTTGACGATTAGGACAAGGTTGGAACCCACGGCTTCGTTCCACAGCTCAACGTCTTGTCCGTAAATGAAACGGTCGTCGATACGTGTGAGAAGGATCTTGGGTTGAGCCATGGCTGCCCCATTCTGTTTGAGACCCATACGAGCGGGACGTCGACCACCAACTCAACAGCTGGTCAAGCGCCAGATGGACGCCGCAGACATCACGCCTCCAATATTAGTGCATTTAAAGTGAGAAAAGCCGTCAGAACACTTGCGCGGATTTGCGATGTCCCGTATCATAGACAGCCGTTGACGCCTCAGTTGCGTCACCACATGGTCGCCAGCGTAGCTCAGTTGGTAGAGCACCGCTCTCGTAAAGCGGGGGTCACCGGTTCGAGCCCGGTCGCTGGCTCCATTGCATTTGTGCAGCTCAGAAGCATAATTGCTTCTGAGCTTTTTCTTTGATTCGTCCTTTTTCTCATTCCCTGAGGAGTGAAAAAGAGGTGAAATCTTTTTTTAATCAATTTCACGCTTAGTTTTGCCTACACAACGCCTACATACCCCATTCCATGGCATCTAGGCACCAGGCACCACGCAACGCGCTCCAGCCCACTTTCTGCCGAGGAATACGCGGACGGAACCTCATCGATGAATGAAGATGACCCCAGCATCATTCAAATCGAGTCAGACAGCATTGCTTCTATTGTCCGTAAACGGCAATTAGGGCCATGTACCACTGATTATTACCATCAACGGTACATGGCCCTTGTATATTGATGACCGTGCTTTTTTTCAGTGCTTAAAGAGCGAAGCCATCAGGTCAGCGTTCGTCTTCAGGCGCGCGGCCTTCGCGGTGCCGGCCTTAATTGGCTGGCAATCTAGATGTTATGGGAACAATATCGTGAGGATTTGGTCTTTGGAATACTTTGCGGTGTCTATTTCGCCCTCGTAGGGGGCCATGAAGCCCCATCGCCAGACAACCAATTCCCGATCTTCCGTCTCGCTCTCGCCAAGCTCCATGAGTTCCTCGACGGACATATCGTCGCGGTCGCGTGTGGTGTTCCCGCCCGCCAGTTCCCAGCCGAGCTGGAGGGCACACGCCTCATGCGGGGTCAGGCCGTCAATGCCGATCTCGTTGAAGTCGAGCGGGGACGACCACTTGCGATACGGTAGATCATCGTACTGGAGAGCGACGTTGAGGTATTCGAGCGGACCGTAGATCTCGCGGAGGTCGCAGTACTGGAAGAGGACGCTGCAATCGATGTCTGGGTCACACGTGACCGCCGCGGCGAGCAGGTTCGCGTCCCCAGCGGTGCCGAACTCATCGAGGGGGAGGCACTCGAGGGGCGCGAAGCGGCCGAGGTATTTCCATGCACAGAGGCGCAGGAACTTCGGTTTAACCCCTTCGCGGGCGGCTTCGCGTGCGAGCTTGTCTTCGAGTTCGGCTGGTGTCAGCGGCAGGCGGATTTCGGCACCCGCGTCCGGGTCGGCGCGGTAGGTCTCGAAGGACGCGCCCTGGCAGGCGGTAACTCAGATGACAATTGCGGACTGGTCGGTCTTCTCGTTCGGGTCCATTTGGCTTAACCTCTTCCTCGGAAGTGTCTCCCTGGGATCAAGGATAGCTATCCTGTCGGTCTATGGAAGGAATCGCGGGAAACGATTCGGCCGATGGCGTGAGAGAAGTCGCCGCGATGAGATGGTTGAAGCTATTTCGGCGCCGTTGCAAAAGCAATCTTGAATAATAACAAGACGCTTGGCTCGGCAGGGAGCCTTTCATGGGCTCCCTGCTGGTTTACTGGGCGTGTAGGCTAGAAGCTCGGTAGGCGTGTAGCGCGGTAGCGGTGTAGGGATAAAAAGAAGAATAAGAATAAGAATAATAACGAGCTGCTTTACTGCGGGGTGCCATTAAAGGCACCCCTTTTGTCCTGCGGGGAGCTTGGCGGGAAGTTTCGGGTGTAGGTGTGTAGCTCTGTAGGCGTGCACCTCGGTAAACATGCGAGTCGGCAGTATCGCTACTTGCACGGTCCCTGCGGGGCGCTTGCTGCGGGAGTGTCATTGTCCGGGTCATGGACGACATACCAGCTGTTCCCGTAATGGCAGACGTCCCGGCAGGTACCGTTCTCTAGAACCACGCGCCATGATTCTGACTGGCGTTTTGGACCGAGAGCCCATGAGCGAGGGCTGTACCACTCGATGCGGGCGAATGGGTATATCGTGCCGTCATACCATTTAATCCCCCAGGGGACGTATTCGCCATCTGGACGGCACTCCACGAGGGCGGTCACCAAGCGGATCGATTTCTCGCACTCCCCCACGACGACACTCCTTCCGAATGGCTAACGAACGCATGTTCTATTATAGCGCAGGGGCAGGTGAGCCGCCGTAGATGAAATCTCCCCTACCGTCAAGAAGAGTAGGTGGCTATGCGTGTAGGCGTGTAGCTCGATAGCCGTGCACGCGCATAGTTCGATAGGTTCGTGGCAATGTAGACCGTTTCCTGGTAGTCCTCAAATGCGGCAGGGTATTTCGAGTTTGTAGATGCTAAAATACGTTTGCTCTCGAAAGAGGACTCAGCCCCGGCTGGTAAACCTGACGTTTGGCGTGGTGTGCGTGACACGCATGGCGGGCATGGCCGCGATAGAATTTTCCATGCGGAGGGGTTTGACCCCACAGCGCCCCGAGGGTTTCGGGGAGGGCGAACTGGCAGGCAGGGAACCGGGATACAGGCTGTCCAGAAGGAGGGGCGTAATGCCCCTCCTTCTTTTTTGCCACATCAATCGGTCTTATATGTTCCGCCGCGGACTTGATGTTTCCGAGATTGCGGAAATGTGCTGGAAGCCACGGCGGCATATGAAGAGGAAGTCCAGTTTTTCGGTCAATCAATTTCGAATAGGGGCGGCAACCGAACGTGGACGCGGGCATCGACGCGCTCGCCGAAGACAAGACGGCACTTGCAAAAGAACTCAACGAGCTCAATCGGCAGCGTGGGCAATTCAATGCCGTGCCGTCCTCCCCTACCGTCAGGAAGAGTAGGTGGCTATGCGTGTAGAAGTGTAGCTCTGTAGCAGCATAGCTCTGTAGCTATGTAGCCGTATAGCCGTGTAGCCATGTAGCCCCCTACCCAACTACACGGCTGCCCGCAAATCCGATCAGTCGCGCTTGCGCGGCCAGACCACCAGGCGGCTCGGCTCTTTCGCCAGGCTTTTCATCATGCCAACCAAGTCGCCGTGAGTCTCGGTGTTCAGGCAGTTGAACAGCGTGATCAGCTCCAGCCTCTGCCCAACTGGGGCATCGGTGTCATCGCCAACGGTTGATTTTCAATCTCAACGCAACAGCCTGAACGGACCCCGCGTTTCCGCAGCTAGCGCAACGCGGAAATAGCCCCCGGCACCTGGCCGTCGCCCCGTTTCCGCAGGTGGATAGGCTGTGGAGGCCGGTGCCCCCATGCCGCCGCCGCATGCTCCGCCAGCCCGCCGCGCAGCCGTTCCGGACTCAGCGCAACGGGCCCTCCGGCCCATGTCCCGGCC
>OHAY01001368.1_pt1 | contig 22743 bp, 16 predicted proteins | sample 1577191 | NCBI WGS metagenome assembly OHAY01 (sample SAMEA3541504, study PRJEB24748) | human gut metagenome | biome: human gut; feature: human-associated habitat; material: faeces | place: China | collected 2012 | reverse complement strand
CTGCCGCACCTCGCTCGCCGTATCGGCACTTAGAATTATGCGGTATTGCCCTTGGTTTTTTATACAAACAGGCAAGCGTTTCGTCCCCCGTGCCCTGACCTCACTGTTCCGTGGAGAACTTCCGTTTAATTTTAAAAGAACAAACAGAAAAATCCGTATCCTCCTGCCCTGCTTGGCATTCGGGATACGGATTTTTGTTATATTGCTGATTTCATGCACTGGGCATGTTATTTCTGTGCAAAAAAGTCTTTGACCACCTGCACCACGGCTGCGCGGTCGGCTTCGGTCAGACCATAGTACAGCGGCAGGCGGGTCAGGCGGTTGCTTTCCTTTGTGGTGTATTCATCCACACCGGCAAAGCGGCCATATTGGATGCCCGCCGGGGCGCTGTGCAGCGGCACATAATGGAAAGCCGATGCCACACCGTGGGCTTTCAAATAAGCAATGAACGCGGTGCGCTGTTCCAGGTCCCGCAGCTTGACATAGAACAAATGCCCGTTATGCACACAGCCTTCCGGCACGGTGGGCAGCTCCAATAGGCCTGCTTCAGCCAGCGGTGCCAGCTCCTGTGCGTAATAATCCCAGCTGTGGGTACGGTCTGTATTGATGGTATCGGCCTGTTCCAGCTGTGCCCACAGGTAAGCGGCATTCAGATCACTGGGCAGGTAGCTGGAGCCATAAGAAACCCAGGTATATTTATCTACCTGGCCGCGCAGAAAACTGGCGCGGTTGGTACCCTTTTCCCGCAGGATTTCGGCCTTGGTCACGGTTTCGGGGTCATTGATGACCAGCGCGCCCCCCTCCCCCATTGAGAAGTTCTTCGTCTCATGGAAGGAGTAGCAGCCAAAATCACCGATGGTGCCCAGTGCCCTGCCCTTATAGCTGGCCATCACTCCCTGGGCGGCATCTTCCACCACCTTCAGGTTATGGCGGCGCGCAATCTGCATGATGGTATCCATATCGCAGGCCACACCGGCATAGTGCATCACGCAGATGACTTTGGTTTTTTCGGTAATGGCGGGTTCAATTTTTGCTTCGTCAATGTTCATGGTGTCCGGGCGGATATCCACAAACACCAGCTTGGCCCCAGCTAAAACAAAGGCCGTTGCCGTGGAAGAAAATGTGTAGCTGGGCAGGATCACCTCATCGCCGGGCTGGATGCCGCACAGCAGGGCAGCCATTTCCAGCGCGGTGGTACCGCTGGTGGTCAGCAGCACCTTGCCCGCATGGAACCGCTGTTCCATCCATTCATCACAGCGGTGGGTAAAAGGGCCATCGCCGCAGATTTTATTGTTGGCCATGGCCTGGCGCATATAGTCCAGCTCTGTACCAACCTGCGGGGGAATATTAAAAGGAATCATTGTTTTACTGTCAACTCGCAATCTATTGTAACCATCCGGCCGTTATCACTGGGCGCGGACAACATCACTTTCCGGCGTTTCGGGTTCAAAATTCAGCCGTTTTTCTTCCACCACCAGGGGGCGGTCCATAATACGGGCGTTCATTGCCATGATGTACTCGCCCAAAAATCCCAGAAAGGTCAGCTGCACACCACCCACAAAGAACACAGCAATAATCATTGGGGCATAACCCGCAGCAAAGGTATTCCAGTGGATCAGCTTTGCCACCAGGAACACAAGCCCCAGGATAAAGCTGACCGCCGCGCAGAAAAAGCCGAAGAACTCCGCCATCCGCATCCCAATCTTGGTGTAGCTGGTAAAGCTGAGCATGGCGGCATCAAACAGGCTGTACCAGTTGTTGTGGGTCTTGCCTGCCCGGCGCTTGGGCTGGGTGTATTCAATCTCCTTGCGCTCGGGGCCAAGCTCCGCCACAATCCCGCGCAAAAACGGGGTGGGGTCGTGCAAATCACGCAGGGTCTGGATAAAGCTTTTATCGTACAGGCCAAACCCGGTAAACTGCTCGATCATTTCCACATTGCTCATCTTTTTGATGGTTTTGTAGTAACAGTCCCGCAAAAAGTACATGACAGGGTTTTCCTGGCTGGTGGTCTTTTTGCCGATTACAATTTTGTAGCCTTTTTCCCATTCAGCCACAAACTTTGGAATCATCTCCACCGGGTCCTGGAAGTCCGCGCAGATGGTAATGGTGCAGTCCCCTGTGGTATGGATCATACCGTAATAGGGGCTGTTGAACTGACCAAAGTTCTTGCTGTTAAAAATGGCTTTGACCTTGGGGTCCTGCGCGCAGATGTCCGTAATGATCCGGCGGGTACGATCCTGGCTTTTATTATCAATAAAAAGGATCTCATAGTCATAATCCGGGCAGTCCTTCCGAATCTCATCCCGCACCGCCTCATAGATGGGGCGGGCGTTCTCCTCCTCGTTATAGGTAGGGATCATAACAGAGATGACTTTTTTCTTCTCGCTCATGCAGGTTTCATTCCTTTAAGTTTAGTCTTTGGCCCACTGCCGCAATAGCCGGGCAGACCCTTATCACTATACACTATTTTGCAAAATAGGTAAAGAACAATTTATTTTCGCAGTTTTGCGTTTCAAAGTTCAGGCTTACAGGGCGGTCCGCCAGGGTGTAGGGCTCCTCGTTTTCCAGGCAGAAAGTCCCCTCTTTGGCAATGTGGCAGATGCCGCGGTAAATTTCCATGGCCGGGGTGCAGGCACCGATCAGCAGCGTTGCCGCCAGCAGAATGGTCACGGCATGCTGTGCAAGCGTACCGTCCCGCCATTTAGTGCCCACCAAGGCGATAAAGTACCGGGCACAGAGGGTCATCAGGATAAAGATAGCCGGGATGGACACCCGCATGCAGAAATCGCACCCCTGTCCCACCTTAAAGAACGGAATGATGAAGAGCGACACGGCGCAGGTATAAAACAGCCAGCTGCGGCGGTTCTGCCGCCAGAGCAGCAGCAGATAGATGCCGGCATCCAGCAGATAAAATACCAGCATGCCTTTTTGCAGGCTAGTCAGAACGTTTTGGCCAAAAGTCTGCTGCGCTGCCTGGTTCCCGGCGACAGTTTCGCCCAGAACGCTGTAGCCAAAGGCGTTATTGGCCAAAAAATAACTGGCCGTAATGCTGAGCACCACAACCAGCACCAGCACATTGGCCGGGGAGAACGCCGATTGCAGCACGCCTTTTTGATGCTGTGCCAGTAGAACAATGCCGCGCACCACCATAAAAATAACCAGCCCCACAAATGGGAAGGGGCCGCACATCAGGCAGGCCGTGCCCAGCAGCAGGTAGTTGCGGCAGTCTTTCTCCTGCAAAAAGCAGACGGTTGCCAGCCATGCCCCCACTGTCTGGTTGAACACCCAGAACAGGCAGGTCGTCAGGGAGCTGAACTGGAAATCATTCGTCCACCATTCCAGGTGCATAGCGTCATAGGCCAGCAGGTCCGGCAGTCGGCTGCTGTACAGCGCGCCCAGAATATCCATGCCGCTGAAGAAAATCAAAAACAGCAGGCCGATCCCCTGCTTTTTGCCGGTATCGGCACGCAGGTAGACCAACAAATTCAGCGCCGCCAGATAGGTGCCCAGCGCCGTCCAACCCCAAAGGGCCATACGGGCGAACATCCAGGCGGCATCCAGCCCAAACAGGGCGCATACCGGTTTGGTCAGCGCCGCCGGGACCAGCCAGTGCCCGATATAATACACCAGCGCCGTATCCTTTTGCGGGTAATACACCGGCCAGCTGTTTGTGATCAGATCCCGGTAAATGGCGTTGCGGTAACCCCAGTCCGAGTTCTGGTAAAAAAAGCCCGTCTGACCGCCCAGGTAGCCCCACAACAGCATCAGGGCAAACAGCAGCACCAGCTTTGGCACCGAAAGCGTAATGCCCTGCTCTTCTTGCCCCACTTGCTTAACCTGCGGCGTTTTGCACACGGCATACCACCAGGCAAAGGCCAGCACGGCCAGGCCCGCAACGGCAAACGGTGCGCGGAGATACCCCGCAAAAAACACCGCCAGCGGCGCGGTGAGATAGGATAAGGCAAACGGCTTTAACTTTTGGTAGGTCAACTGCATAAATACTGTCTGGCTCCTGTTCGTCCATACGGGTCCTGCCCGCACGGACGGGGTTATTCCTTATTGGCTTAATTGATTTGCTTTTGCGTTTTTGCCCACGCAATGGTGGCGCGGATGCCATCGGCAAAGGCGGTGCGCGGCGCAAAGCCGGTATCCGCCGCAAGCTGGGTGATATCCGCCTGCAAAAACATGACCTGCTGCGGCCCGTAAGGGATTTTGCCCAGGCCAAGCGGCAGGGCCAGGTCGATGGCATCACGCAGGGTTTCAATATATTCCCGCAGGGGGCGGGCGGTGCCGCTGCCCACCGGGTACACGGCACCGCTGCGGCCATGGCAGGCCATGCGGTACAGTGCATCCGCAGCATCGGCGGAGTAAAGATAATCCCACTTCTGCTCCCCTGCCGTCAGGTCCGGGCACTGCCCGGCCAGCAGTTTTTGGATGGTGGCGGAGATCATCGTGTTGGGGCCGTCATGCGGGCCGTAAACCGAAAGGATACGCGCCCACACATGGTCCATGCCCAGGGCGGCGGCCTCGGTACGGCTCATCTGGCCTGCACACAGCTTGGCCATGCCGTACCCGTTTTCGGGGTTTGTGGGGGTATCGGCCCGCAGAACACCGTCCACACGGCCATACTCTGCCTGGCTGCCGGTACCAACAAACACACGGCAGCCCATTGCCGCCGCGGTGCGCACGGCATCAATGGTATAGCGGATATTCTCAATCTGAGCCGGCATATCATTGCGGCCCGCGCCAATGGTGTGCGCCCACGCCAGGTGGAAAAAGGCATCCGCCTGCACGGGCAGCCCGGCTGCGGCCATGCACTGCGGCAAATCCGCCAGGTTGGCGGCATCGCAGGCAACTACATACAGGTTTGCATCCTTGGGCAGCGCTACGGCCCGCGGGCTGCCGGGGCGGCAGACCGCCACCACGGTACACCCGGCCTGCAGCAGCCGGCTGCACAATGCTGTGCCCACGGCCCCGGTGGGGCCGGTTACGATTACGGTTTTAATGTTACGTTCTATCATCATTCACTGCTCCGGCACCAGGGGGATAAACATCTGCTTTTCCAGCTCTTCCCGCGGCAGGAACGGTGCCAGGTCCTCCAGCGGCGGGCTGACCAGTGTGCCGTCCGGCAGGCGCTTGGTGGCGCTCTTCGGCTCCCAGACCTGCTGGGTATCGGTAAAGATCTCGCAGAAAGTCGGGCCTTCTGCGGCAAGGGCGGCATCCACCACCTGTTTCATCTCCGCGTTGGAATGTGCGCAGGAATACGGGTAGCCGAACGCTTCGGCAATTTTGCGGAACTCCGGGAAGGACAGATCCCCGCTCTCCGGCCCAATGCCGATCTTGCAATGGTCTTTGAACAGGTTGTTCTGGGTCAGGCGGATGGAGTGGTAGCCGTTATTGTTGATGAGGAAAATCTTGATCGGCAGCTTATTTGTCAGGATGGTCTGCAATTCCTGCAGGTTCATCATGATAGAGCCATCGCCTTCCAGGCAGATGGTGGTACGGCGGCCGCCTGCAATGCAAGTACCAATGGCGGCGGGCAGGCCGTAACCCATGCTGGCAATGGCGCTGTTGTTGGCCATGCGGCTGCCTTTTTGGATGACATACGCCTGATTGCCTACCACGCAGCAGGCGCCGTTGGAAACTGCGGTCAGGCTGTTTTCCGGCAGACGGGAACTGAGGTAGCGCACAAAGGCGTACACATTGGCGGTGGTGCCGTTTTCTTCCCACTGGCGCGGCAGCACGGCGGGGTAATCTTTTTTCCATCGCTGGCAGGTTGCCAGCCAGTCCGCTGCCTGGCTGACAGGGGTCAGCGGCGCTGCGGCGGCATCCAGCTTTTGCAGAAAATCCTTGGCATCCGCCCACACGGGGTGCTCCACATGCAGGGTGTGCTTTTTCATCTCGGCGCGGTCAATATCCACCATGATGACTTCCGCCGCGCGGGCCCAGGTTTTCCAGTTATAGCCCACCTGGCGGATGGAAATGCGGGTGCCCACAGCCAGAATCAGGTCTGCGTTCTGGATGGCCCAGTTGCCAGGGCGGTCGCCCATATTGCCGGCACGACCGCAGTAAAGCGGGTTTTCGTCCTCGATCAGGTCCACGGCGTTCCAGTAGGTCACAATGGGGATGTTCAGCTTTTCCGCCACGGCGCGGAACGCTGCGTACCCGCCGGAAAGCCGGATGCCGTATCCGGCGTGGAGCACCGGGCGCTTGGCGTTGCGGATCTTTTCCAGCACCATCTGCACGGTGGCATCGTCCACCGGGGGCGGCAGCCGGGCATCGTCCTGCGCCGGGTCATAGGCGGGCAGGTTTTCCGTTTCGATATAACCGCCCTGATAGTTGACGGGAATGTCGATCCACACCGGGCCGGGGCGGCCGGTCGTTGCCAGATGCCATGCCTTTTCCAGCACATAGCGGATCTGGTTCGGGTCTTCCAGCATAACTGCATACTTGGTCATGTGGGCAACCGATTTGGTAATATCATACTCCTGATCGCCCACAGCGCGCAGCGGCAGGCCGTCCGTAAACTGTGCGGCATAGCGTGCGGTCGTATCGTACCGAACCTGGCCGGAGATTACAAACATAGGGATGGAATCCAGCCAGCCGCCCACCACACCGGTCAGGGCGTTGGTGCCGCCGGGGCCGGTGGTAACGCACAGGGCGGCAATTTTGTTATCAATACGGGCATATGCTTCCGCCGCAATGGCACTTGCCTGCTCGTGATGGTTATAGGTAACATGCAGCGCCGGGTGGTGGCCCAGTGCATCATTCAGATGCATGGCGCCGCCGCCCACCACGCTGAACACATCCGTAACGCCGTGCGCCGCAAGAAAATCGGCCACATAATCGGCCAGACGCTGTTTCATTGGGGGCCCTCCTTATTGAAGTCAATCTGGGGTGGCCGCTGTTTAAGCGGCACTTTAAATTTCTTCACTCTCCTCGGCTTCTTCGATTTCTTCCTCTTCTTCTACATGCAGGGGCTGAACGCTGCTGCCTGTGCGCAGGTCGGTTATCGTCAGGTCCGAAACGGTAAAATAAAGCTGGCGCTTATCTTGTTCCGGGTCCACGCGAACACGCGCTGCGCTGGAAGTGATTTCAATTTTGCTGTTTCCCGCCGGAATTACAAAGTTGGCTGCAATTTCCTGCCCTTTTTTGGTCAGCTCGGTTTCCACTTTCCGGTCATTGCAGGTAATGGTAACGGTTTCACCGGGCACCAGCGTCATAATCTCACCGCTGTTAAACGCCACACGGATCGTCTGTTGGGTTGTGTGCTTATTATGCAGTGTCAGCACCGCTTTTTTCTGGCACCAGCTAAACTTGAACTTTTCGTCATTGTGCGTTACCGAGCTTTCTTCCTCATAAATTCCGGTAATGGAAACAACGCTGACACCAAGTTCTTTCTGGTCGGCTTTTCCCGCGCTGTACACGGTAAACGCCGTACCGGCCGCAACAAGCACCGCCCCGCCTGCCGCCAAAATTCTGCGCTTCTGCTTTGCCAGAACGTTTTCCTGCGTTAACGCCCTGACAAGGCTGCAAACCAGCAGGAACAGGAAGAGCAAAACCGAAGCATACGCTTCCAAGGCGGTCAAAAACGAAACTGGCCGCGTGGTGTAAAGATTGGGGAAAACGCTTTCCGTCCCAATGCTGAGCGGAATAAAAATGGCGATCCAAAGCATCAGGCAGACATCATCCATCCAATTATGCCAGTCTGCGCTATTCAGGTAAAGCACCAGCGGCACGATCAGATAAATCAGTACATAGCGGGACGAAAACGCCGGAACCGAATACATTGCCACGATCAGCAATGTCATTGCCTGCCACTTTTTTTCTGCAAAGACGGCACCAATGATTGCCAACAGAATCAGCAGGTAGGTTGCAAGTTTTGCCGCCCTTGCTGCAGCATCACCATATTCCCCAAACAATGCAACCGTCATGGCAATCACGTTGGAAAGGTTTACCTTTGTGCTGTAACCCGCCCCCGCCAGGTTGGAACTGGCCGTGCCGTATTTGGACAAAATTCCCGCAATATAGCCGATAACGCCCTTGGGGGTTGCCAGCATGGGCAGAACAAAAGCTGCTGCCCCATAGGCAATGCAGCGCCCGGATTCTTTCCAGCGTTTTTCCCTCAGGAGCAACACGCCCAGAACCGCCGGATAAATCTTTAAGCCTGCCGCAATGGCCAGGCTGACCAGCGCCACCTCGCGCAGAATCTTATCATCCGATGAATAAAATGCGAGATACAGTGTTACAAACATCCAGGTAATTGCCACTAAGTTTCCGCGCTCCAGTGAAAAAAGCCACGGCCCACTGACAGCAATGCTAAGCGCCAGCAAGCCACGCTCTGCCAAAGTACCCCGGCGCAGCTGGTAAACCATTGCAGCCAAAAAGGCGCACAAAACCTGGCCCAGCAGCATCATAAACACAATGCCAAACTGGCTGCTGCGCACAGCTTTTGCGCCCTCTGCCGCCAGGTCCGGCGGCAGCATACAATATACAAAATAGAAAATCACATGTGCCAGCGGGGGATACATGGTATCGTTGCCTTTTTCAAACACATCCCGTGCATAATAAAGGCAGTTATAAAAATCCATGTAGGTATCGCCGCTGTCATAAAAAAACATGGAAGAAAACGTCTGGCCGCCGGTTACACACCAGGAAATCAGGCACGAAACGACGCCAACCAGCATGGCGATCACAAAAACCTGCCCCGGCGACATTGTCAGTTTTTTCTTGAGCCCGGTCTTCCCGCTTTCTTCTGCCGGTCCGATTTTAACGACCATGTTCCAATTCCTTCCCATTTGAATGTACACTGCTTTGCAGCAGTTCCAGCCTTTGTTCCACCTTGGTCGGAACACCGTTCTTTTTCATAACAGCATACATGCCGCACGCCGTCAGGTGCGGGCCAATGGTGTGGGTCACACCGCTTTTTACCATGCGGACTGCACGGTATTTTCCGTTGAAGCGTTCCGCGCAAAGCTGCGAAAACGGCATAGCGTAGAACTTTATCCAGAACTGTTCCCTGCCCGCGGAACACTTGGTCGGCTTCCAAAGTGCATGGTTAAACGCCATACATTCCTGCAGGGTGCAGGGTTCCCACTGGGCTGTTCCCTGCGCCTGCAAGGCTTTTTTTAAGTTCTGGCCTTTTTCTGTGCTGACCCACACGGCAGATACGCCATCTTTGGGCGGTGTGGCGCGTTTGTTTACCACGCCATAGCCCATAAAGTCCCCCATCGTGATATCCGCGCGGCGGGGCAGGCTGGCGTACTGGCAGGCATGGCACGCTTCGTTAATGCACACATCCGCCATATAAATCGCAAGGTAAGCATCTGCCGAAAAATCCAGATATTCCTGTGTGCCGTCAGCCCATGTGCGGCAGATATATTTTTGTATCAGCTTTGTCCATGGCCGCTTTTTGCTGGTCTGGTCCAGGGCTTTCAGCTTTTTGCCGCTTTGGGTCTGGATATCTGCCAGATACGCATCAAACACCCTTTCAGAGCCTGCGCCGTGGCAGACGATCTCCGCCGTGTACAGGTTGGGGTATTCCCTGCCCTGCAAAACGCCGTACAAGGCAGCGATCTGGCAGGGCACCCCGGTAAACACCACTGTCCGGCCTGCTTTCAGCTGTTGTTCGGCATCGCGGTAAACCGCCTGGGCATGACTGTATACATACTTGGAGCCCCGCATGGGTGCCAGCTGCTCCATGCTATCTGCCCGGCGCAGCTGTACATGGAAGTTTTCATCCCAACAGGCACCGTACACGCAGCCGTTTTGGGCAAATGCCCACTGTGCCAACAGGGTGAACATTCCGCCGGAAGCACTTTGCAGCAGCACATCCCGGTCGTTATGCTTCATTACATAAGCCTGCGGGTAAACGGCATCCGGGCGGCTGCGCGGGGTCAGCACCGGGCAGGTATGCTCGCATTTGCCGCAATGGATGCAGCTTCCCTCTACCTTGGGGAAATAGAAGCCGTCCACATCCTGCTGCATCTGGATAGCCCCCACCGGGCACACCGCTGCACAGGCCGCGCAGCCTGTGCATTGTTTATGGTCACACAGCATATTTTTAATCCTTTTTCTTCAGTGCTTCTGCTTTCTGCAATGCCTGCTGCAGGTAAGCCAGGCTTTTTTCACGCTCTGCGGTCACGTTTTTATCAAACACTTCGTAACTGCTGCGGAAGCTGATCTCATCCCGGCTGGTTTCCTGCCAGAAGCAATCCTGCATGCCAAGGCCCTCCAGCAGGCGGGTCACTTTTTCCGTGCGGCCCGGTGCGGCAAACGCGGCAAACGGGCGGCGGTTCAACAGAGAGAATACCGTACCATGGAATGTAGATACCATACTGAAATCACTTTGGGCAAAAGCGTTCTGCAAATCTTTGGCAGAAGTCACCTCGGTAAAATCATCGCACCAGTCATGCTGCCAACACAGGGCGTGCAGCTTCATGTTCTGCTTTTTGGCGAAATTGCGGATCAGCTCCACATGCTGCGGCAGGTAATGCTCTCCATATACCACAATGCCGTTGCCGCCAATGCCCTTGCTTCCAAAATAGGGGTACAGCAGGGTAGGGTCCAACGTGATGGGCGGGGTACTGCCAGTCCATTTTTTGACCCATGCCTGCGTTTCGGGGTCGCGCACCGAAATTGCTGCAAAGCTTTTTACGCCCGCCTGCATCTGCGCTTCCAGTTCTGCGGACGGGTTTTGCAGCGTAACGGCAGAGGTCGAATAGGTAATATGCGGGCACTGCACGCCAATGCCGAAATAGGACGGAATGAAATACATGACCGGGCTGGTTGCGGACCACAGTTCATCACTGCCAACGATCACGCAGTCATACCGCTTTGCCAGCGCTTTTGCGGAAAATACCAGCGGCCCGATTTTGAGTGCATCCAGCTCCGGGCGCATGGCGTGGTAGGTGCGGAACGCGGTGACCCGCTTTGCCACCTGGTCCGTAACAGCTTTGGGCAGCACATGCTCCCCCGCTGCCCCCAGCAAAAAGTTGATGGCGTGTTTGCCGCGGATGGATACGTTTACAATTTCACAGTCATGCCCCAGCGCTTCCAGCTGTTTTGCCAGCGAAGCCGCCTGATAATAGGAGCCATAATTTGAATAATATACGGTAAGCAAACCAATTTTCATAAAAATTTATACCCCAGCCTTTTGATTTTTCCCGGCGAAATGAAGCCCGATGGTGATGGTGAACACCAGGCGCAGCAGGTTTGCCAGCAGGATGCCGGCAATAAAGCCGCCAAAGCCCCACAGATGGCAGAACAGCACGCTGCAAACCAGGAATGCGACCGCATAAAAGCTTTGTACGATCATCTGCCAGCGGTTGCCCGTCAGGGTAAGCACCACCGTGAGCAAAAAACTGCCCACAAAGCACAAAATCTGCGAAAGATTTGCCAGCGGCGCGTAAGCGCACACCTGTTCTGCGATCTGCGGGTAAGCGATTTTGGCAAAAACCGGGGTAACGATGCAGGTGCCAAAGTAAAACACCAGCCCCACGCCCAGTGCGGCGGCGATCATTGCGCCAAATGCCTTACGGTCAAGCGGGCGTTCCCGCTTGCACAGATAACTGATGGCGATGCTATTCAGCGGGCCAACCAGCATGGCGATCATTTTGCCAATCAGTGATGCCACATAAAACACCGTAACCGTTTCGCTGTTCATCAGGTATTTCAGCAGCACGCGGTCCAGGTTCAGCACGCCATTATATAAAAGGTAGGAAGCGAACAGAATCAGGCTATCCTTAAAGAAGCGCTGAAAATTTGCTGTGCGGTGCAGCGGCTGGCGGTAGATGGTTCCCGTTATGGCGACGAACAAAAAGCCGCAAACTTCGCCGATCAGCAACGTGATGACCCACGAATGGATAAAATTGTAGGTCAGCGCGCCGACCACATACCCCAGCGAAATGGAAAGGTAATAGAAAAAGTAGCGGTTATAATTCAGGGTCAAGCGGTACTGGACATCCGAATAATTTTTGAGCGCTGTAAACACCAGCAGCAGCGCCGCAAGCACCAGCCCTGCCGCGCTGGAAAAATAGCTGCGGCAGAACCACACGCCAACCGCTGTACCTGGAATCAAAAACAGCAGGATTGTGGTATCGGCATCGCCGTTGCTGCATTCATATTTTTGCTGCGCCACGATCCGGCTGTTGTTGACCGCCTGCCCCAGCGCCGGGGCAATAATGGCGATAATGCCCAGCACAACCAGGATATCGCCAAAGGCAGCCGCACCCATCTGGCGGGTCAGATAGGGGTAGATCAGCAGCTGCTGCACACCGTTCATCACCACCAGCGCCGTGACGCTCAGCAGGGTGTTTTTCATGATTCCAAGTGATTTTTTATTCATAGCCGTTGCGGTTGTTCCTTTCCTCTGTTTCTGCGTTCCAGCAAGCCGAATAAACCGCACGCACCGGTTTTTGCACCGATGCGGCGGTTTCGCTTTTGTGTTTTCTTTTTACTTCACAGCCTCAAGGATCACCTGTGCCATATAGTCGATCATCTCATCGGTCATGCCGGGGTACACGCCAACCCAGAAGGTGTTGTTCATGATAAAGTCAGTGTTGGTCAGCTCCCCTGCCACGCGGTAGGCGTCGGTGCCGCGGATCTGGTCAAAGCAGGGGTGCTTGATCAGGTTGCCGCTGAACAACAGGCGGGTCTGGACGTTGTGGTCCTCAATATAGCGGGTCACGGCGTTGCGGTCCAAGCCGGATTCCGGCTTGACCGAAATCAGGAAGCCGAACCAGGACGGGCGGCTGTTGGCGGCCGGTTCCGGCAGGATCAGCTTATCGGCGGCCGGTTCCAGGGCTGCGCGCAGGCGGTCCCAGTTATGGCGGCGGCGCTCGATAAAGCTGGGGAACTTTTTCAGCTGCTCGCAGCCGATGGCGGCCTGCATATCGGTCACTTTCAGGTTATAGCCAAAGTGGCTGTAAACGTACTTGTGGTCATAGCCTGCGGGCAGTTCGCCATACTGACCGTCAAACCGGTGGCCGCAGAAGTTATCATGGCCGGACGGGCAGATGCAGTCACGGCCCCAGTCGCGGTAGCTCTTGATCAGGCGGTTCAGCAGCGGGCTGTTGGTGTACACGCAGCCGCCCTCGCCCATCGTCATGTGGTGCGGCGGGTAGAAGCTGGAGGTGCCGATATCGCCCCAGGTTCCGGTAAAACGGGTTTCGCCGTTGATGGTGTACTGGGTGCCCAGGGCATCGCAGTTATCCTCCACCAGCCAGAGGTTATGGGCATCGCAGAAGGCTTTGACGGCGGACAGGTCAAACGGGTTGCCCAGGGTATGGGCGATCATGACTGCCTTGGTCTTGGGGGAAAGAGCGGCTTTCAGCTTGGTCACATCAATGTTGTACTGCGGCACGGTCACATCCACAAACACCGGCACAGCGCCATACTGCAGCGCCGGGGTGACAGTAGTGGGGAACCCGCATGCCACAGTGATGATCTCATCGCCCTTTTTGATCTGGCGGTCGCCCAGTTCCGGGGCGGTGAGCGCCATAAAGGCAATCAGGTTGGCGGAGGAGCCGGAGTTGACCAGGTTGGCGAACTTTACGCCGATCCACTTGGCAAACTCTTTTTCAAATTCATCCGCAAAGCGGCCGGTGGTCAGCCAGAAATCCAGCGTTGCATCGGTCAGGGCGCACATTTCTTTTTCATCAAACACGCGGGATGCATAAGTAACGCGGTCGCCGGGCTTGAAATCCGCCTTTTTCTCCTTAAAGTCATGGTAATATTCTGCCACCAGCGCCTTGATCTGCTCGCGGGCTTCGGCCTCATTGCTCCAATTTGCCATCGTCTGCTCCCTTACTCACTCAAAAATTCCTTGATCTCTTTGTCCATCTCCGCCGGGATATCCCCGCCGGAAAGCCATACCTTGCTGAACGCAACGGTCTTTTGCATACATTCCGCCATATGCCAGCGCGGTTTCCAGCCAAAGGTAGATTTCAATTTGCTGCAATCCAGCTTCAAAAAGTTTGCTTCATGCGGGGCGTTTGCCTCAGCGCGGTTTTCCCATGCAGCACCATCGCCCCACGCCTGGCAGAACAGGTCTACCAGGGTGCCGGTCGTCACACAGTCGCAGTCATCCGGGCCGACATTATAATAGCCGGCGTACCGGTTATCCTCATATTGGCGCTGGGCGATCAGCAGGTACGCCGCCAGCGGTTCCAGCACATGCTGGTATGGGCGGGTGGAATACGGGTTGCGCACACCGATGCTCTCCCCTTTTGCCATGGCACGCACACAGTCTGGGATGATGCGGTCATTGGCAAAATCGCCGCCGCCAATCACATTACCCGCGCGGGCGGTGGAGATGGCCACGCTGCCATCCGCAAAAAAGCTGTTTTTATAGCTGTGGGTCACCAGCTCCGAGCAGCTTTTGCTGTTGGAGTAGGGGTCGAAGCCGTCCAACGGTTCGTTTTCGCGGTAGCCCCAGCACCATTCATTATTCTGGTACACCTTATCCGTTGTTACGTTCAGCACAGAGCGCGGTGGAGTTTGGGCGGTGCGCACGCATTCCAACAGGTTCACGGTGCCCATCACATTGGTTTCATAGGTATAGCGCGGGTCCTTGTAGCTGTCCCGCACAATGGGCTGAGCCGCCAGGTGCAGCACAATTTCCGGCCGAGCGGCATCAAAGGCCGCTTTCAGGGCGGCAAAATTGCGGATATCACCGATCACGCTGGTCATTTTGCCTTCCAGCCCTGCCAGAGAGAAGAGGTTGGGGGTTGTGGGCGGTTCCAGGCTGTAACCCGTTACCACCGCACCGACCCCCACCAGCATGCGGCAGAGCCAGCTGCCCTTAAAACCGGTATGCCCGGTTACAAACACGCGTTTGCCGCGGTAAAATTCCAAGTTCATTGTTGGTTCCACACTTCCCAGGGCGCACAGCCAGACGCCCACATTTTTTCCAGCATACTTTTTTCGCGCTCGGTATCCATGCACTGCCAGAATCCGCGGTGCACATAGCTCATCAGCTGGCCTTTGGCTGCCAGCTCGCGCAGCGGGGTCTGCTCAAAAATGGTATCATCACCGCTGATGGTATCAAACACTTCCGGTTCCAGCACCATATAGCCCGCGTTGATGATAGCCCCATCGTTGATGCTCTTTTCGCGGAAGGCCTGTACAGTGTTATCCTGACCGATATCCAGCACGCCTTTCTGCTGTTCCTGCACAACGGCGGTCAGGGTGGCTAGCTTGCCATGCTGCTTATGGAACTTGACCAGTTCGGCAATGTTCACATCACAAACGCCATCACCATAGGTCATCATAAAGGTTTCGTTGCCGATATATTTCTGCACCCGCTTAATGCGGCCGCCCGTCATCGTGTTCAGGCCGGTATCCACCACCGTCACGCGCCACGGCTCGGCGTGCTGGTCATGCACGATCATCTTGTTGCCCTGGGTGAAGTCAAAGGTCACATCGCTGGTATGCAGGAAATAATCCGCAAACCACTCCTTGATCATATGCTGCTTGTACCCGGCGCAGATCACAAAATCATTAAAGCCATAGTAAGAATACTCTTTCATGATATGCCACAAAATAGGCATACCGCCGATTTCGATCATCGGTTTCGGCTTGAACTTACTTTCTTCCGAAATGCGCGTGCCATAGCCACCGGCAAGAATTACAACTTTCATATTTTTCACTCCCGTAAGCCTGCAGCGGAACCCTGCTTGCAGTCCCGCAAAAACTGTCCGTCCCACCAGCATTTCAACCGCCGGACAGTTTGGTACACACCCAGCCTATTTCTTATTACTATGATAGTATATCATTTTCACGTATTCAGTGCAACCGTTCCAGGAAATTTATCGCACTTAGTAGGCCTGCTTTTTATTCCGCGTTTTGCTCTTTGTTATCACATTTTAATGCCGCTTCTGTTGCCGCTGTGCAAACAATATTCTTTACGTTTTTTCGTGCGTATTATGCCCCCGCGGGGCGGCCCACTTTACATTAGTAGGCAAAACAGGTATAATAGTTTAGTTAATCTGTGATATTGCGCCATTTTGCTGTATTGCGGATGCAGGCGGTCTTATTTTATCCTTGCTGCCTGTGGATTTTTTGCGGCACGCCGTGCGTTGTGCGGTACCGCTCCTATTAGGTCTGGAGGTTGCGCTCATGGGGCTGCAAAGCCTGCAATACTGTGCATTTTTGGTGGTTGTGGCTGCCGTTTACCTGCATTTGCCGGTGCGCATGCAGCCGGTGTTTCTGCTGGGGGCTTCGTGGGTGTTTTATGCGCTGGCCATGCCGGCCATGCTGCCGGTCACCATTGCACTGGCGGTGTTCACCTACCTGTGCGGCCGCGGCCTTGCCTGGCGGGGCGGCGCACACAAAACCGCCTTTTTGCGCCTTGGCGTGATCGGTATGCTGGGCATTCTGGCCTTTTTTAAGTATAATGGCCTGTTGGGCGGGGTGCTGCACGGCTGGCGCGCGGTGGCCATGCCGCTGGGCATCAGCTTTACCAGTTTTGCCGCAATCGCCTACCTGATCGACGCCACCCGCGGCGACTGCGAGGTGGAAACCAGCTTTATCCGGCTGGCGCTGTTCCTCAACTTTTTTGCCACCGTCACCCAGGGGCCCATCTGCCGCGCCGGTGCGCTGCTGCCGCAGTTGAGCGCCGAGCACCGCTTTGATGCCGCCCGCACGGTGCGCGCTTTGCGGCTATATGCGCTGGGGCTGTTCAAATACATTGCCGTGGCGGATGTGCTGAACATGGTGGTGGATACGGTTTTCCCCCACTATGCGGATTACAGCGCCCCCATGCTGATTTTGACCGCGGTGATGTACACTTTTTATCTGTATTTCAGCTTTTCTGGCTATTCCGAGATTTCCCGTGCCACCGGCCTTGTGCTGGGGCTGGACCTGCCGGAAAACTTTAAGACCCCGTTTTACGCCACCAACTTTTCCGGCTTCTGGAGCCGCTGGCACATCTCGTTTTCTTCCTGGCTGCAGGATTATCTCTTTATGCCGCTGGCCTGGGCAGATCTTGGCCGCTTTGGCCGCCTGCCCACCGAGCTGTGCGTGTTCTGCGTGTTCTTTGCTTCCGGCTTCTGGCACGGCAGCACCGCGCCATTCATCATCTGGGGTCTGCTGCAGGCGGTTTACCGCGTGGGCGAAGAGCTGCTGCACCGCCGCTTTGGCAAACCCAAAAAGCGCGGCACCCCGGCCCGTGTGCTGTGGGGCAAGCGGGTTGTGGTGTTTGTTTTGTGGACCATCAGCATGGTGTTCTTCCGCGTGGGGTCCGGCAACCTTTCCGGCATGGCCGAAAACCTGGGCGTTGGCGATGCTTTCGTCTACCTGGGCCGTTGCCTGATGAACAGCTGGTCCCCCGCCCGCTTTGTCGGGGAGCTGTACAGCACAGCGTATACCGGCTTTTACGCCAATACCATTATGGTAGCGGCTTATTGGGCGTTCGCTGTGCTGGCGCTGGCGCTTGGCATCTGGCTGGATCACCGGCGCAATTTTGCCTGCAAAAACAAACCGGCTGAGGTTGCCCTGGCAAGCGCCAAGCACCGCAATGCGCTGTATGTTGTTTTGATCGTTTTTATCCTGGTGGGGTACATCATGCAGAGCGGCGGCTTTAACGCCAACGCGTTCGGCCCCTATGCAGGGTTTTAATCTTATGGAAAAAAGGAGATTTCCGGCGTGAAGCATATCATCAAAAAATTGGCGCTGCTGTTCGTGCCGGTCTATCTGTGGTTTGCCTTTTTTGTGGCGTTTGAGCCAAACAATTATTTTGGCATCAAAAAAACTGCCTCTTCCAGCCAGCCGGTGGCCCGTGTGCGCGCCTATGAGCAGAGCCCCGGCACCAACCTGATCATCGGGGACAGCCGCCTGGCCCACTTTGATATGGACCTTGTGGATTCCCTGACCGGGCAAAGCTGGCAGAACCTGGCCTTTGGCGGTGCTTCCCTGAAGGAATGTGTGGACCTTGCCAACTATGTGCTGGATTCCGGCAACCAGGTGGACCGCATTCTGTTTGAGCTTTCGTTCTACACCTTAAACAGCAGCTATAACACCGACCGTTTTTCGGCGCTGGAAGCTACCCTGCGCAACCCGCTGGCCTACTGTCTGAACCTGGAATACAACGTGAACGCCCTGACCGTGTTTATGGACACCGTAAAGGGCACGCCGGACACCATTGAATCCGGCGACTGGACCGCGGCGGATTACCTGGATGATGCCGGGAACACGATTCCGCTGCACAAAAAGCTGTATGAGTACCCGGCGCTGATCACCACCCGCTGCCAGAACTGGACACTGAACGAAACCGAGCTGGCGGAGTTTTTGGCTATGGCCCAGCGCTGCGCAGACCGCGGCGTGGAGCTGACCATTGTGCTGCCCCCCATGGCCGCCAATGTGCGCACCGAGGTATGCGATGCCTTTGGCATTACCGCCGTGATGCAGGACGAAGTTCTGCCGCTGTTGGAAAAGCAGAATTTTGCCGTGCTGAATTACGAATGGGGCACCAGCTGCATTACCGATGATGACGCCCAGTTTTTTGACGGGTTCCACCTGGACGAAAAATACGGCCTGCCGGACTGGACAGCCGAACTGTTTGATGATATGCAGCGCTGATGCTGCCCCACCCCAAAAAGGAGGTCCCCTGTGGCACTGGACTTTTTGATTTTGTACGAACACACCGTTCGGGAATATGAGAGCGATCTTTTGCTCAAATTGGAGCTGGAGCGCCGCGGCTACACCGTGCGCATCCGCCAGCTGCTGGATGCCAAAGATCTGCGCCTGTTTGGCAAAGACAAGCCGGAAGTTCTGGTTGCCAGCTGCATGTATGACAACGAAGCCATCAACAGCCATGTGTACAACAACATTGGCAAATGCAACAAGATCGTCAACCTGCACTGGGAGCAGATGCTCTCCGACACGCAGGAGGAGGGCGATTGGTTCAACATGAACGGCAACGCCAAGCGCTGCGTGCAGACTTGCTGGGGCCAGCGCACTGCCCAGCGGTTACAGGCCCATGGCATGGATGCCAAGAACACCCCCGTGACCGGCGCTGTGATGATGGACTTTCTGCGGCCGGAGTTCAAGGGCTACTTTAAGGATAAGGAAACCCTGTGCAAGGAATTCGGCCTTGACCCCGCCAAACAGCTGCACCTGTACATTTCCAGCTTTGGCTATGCCAGCATGACCGACCAGGAAGTGGCCGAGCTTTCCAAAATGGCGGGAACGGATTTTTCCGGCTTTGCCCGCACCAACCGCGTTTCGATGGAAAAAACGCTGGCCTGGTTTGATCGCTACCTGGGTGACCACCCGGAGGTGGAACTGGTATACCGCCGCCACCCCAGCGAATGGAAATGCAAAGCCCTGGACGAGCTGGCCGCCAAACGCCCCAACTTCCATGTGATTTTTGCAGATTCCGTCAAGCAGTGGATTGTGGCGGCGGATTCCATCTCCATCTGGATGAGCACCGCTGTGGCCGAAGTATACATGGCGGGCAAAAGCTGCCATATCCTGCGCCCGGTGCCCATCGAGCACGAGTATGACCCCGTCATCTACAAGGATGCTCACTATGTGACTAGCTACCCGGAGTTTGCCGCTGCCATGGCGCAGCCGAACCCGCCGTTCCCCATTGCACGGGATGTGATTGAGGGCTATTTTGACCCCTCCCCTGCCCCGGCCTACAAGCGGATGGCCGACCTGCTGGAGGAAGTGTACAAAAATTCCCCGCGGGATGAACCGATGGGGCCCGGCTTTACGCCGCACTTCAACCTGCTCAAGTTCTGCGCACTGGCGGGGGTACACATGCTGTACCGCCACAAGTGGGAACCCAAACGGGTGTTTGCCTTCTGCCCGCCGCTGGCCAACTTTGCCCAGCGCATTTACGGTTATGTGGACAAAGCTTATATCCCGCCGAAGGAGATCCAGCGCATGGAAGCGCGCATCCGGCCATATGTAAAATAAAGTTGTTTTTCCGGCGCGCTGCGGTGCGCCCGCTGCAAATGGGAGCCTGCCATGTCTGAACCGAAAAAAACTGAAAGCTTTGCCGGAAATGTGATGAAATACTCCATTGCCACCTACCTTGGCTTTGGCATTTCCGGCGCAGCGCTTATCATCAAGGGCGTCCTGCCCGCCGAAAGCTACGCCGTTCCTGCTTCCTTCATGGCATACACCATGTCGCTGATGAACGTGGGCATGCTTGGGCTGGATCAAAGCCTGCTGCGCTTTTACCACGAACCGCCTGCCGGTTCCACCGGGCGCAGCATGTTTGCCGCGTGTACCCGGCTTTCGGTGCTGGTCATGCTGCTGGTGGGCGGCATCGGCAGCATCTTTTTCGCCAAGCCGCTGGCGGCGGCCTTTGGCCTTGGGGCCAACGGTGCCGGGCTGGTGCCGTTTTTGTTCCTGAACGCTGCTCTGTACATGCTGGTGCGTTACCTCAACGTGCTGCTCCGGCTGGAAAACAATGTGCGCGCCTACACCACCGAAACGCTGTGGATGCAGGCCTGCCTGAACCTGATCTACCTGCTGCCCGGCTTTGTTACCCAGGACGCCCGCGCTTTTGTGCTGGGTGCGGTGTGCAGCTTTGCGGGGGTCGCAGTGTTCTATTGGCGGCGGACTTCTAAAGGTCAAACGAAAGAGGCCCCTGTGCGCGGCCTGCGCCCCTATGCCCACATTTACCGGGCGGCACTGCCTTACGGCATTGTGTTGGCACCTGCGGCCATCCTGATCCCGCTGTACCGCGCCATCTGCCTTTCTTTTTTAGGCAATTACGCCCCCGCGGCGGAGCAGGGTTCGTTTGATTTCGCCTACACCCTGGCCCAGCTTGTCACCACCATTCAGGCCGGTTTTTCCACCTACTGGGGCCCCTATGTCTACGCGCATTACCGCACCGAGCAGGAGCGCATTGGCCGCATCCATGATCTGCTGAACCTGCTGATCTTCGGCTTTTTCTGTCTGCTGGTCATGTTTGAGGATATCATCTTCATCATCTTCCCGGCCAAATCGGCCTGCCTGCCCTACTTTCCGCTGATGATGCTGGCCGTGGTGTTCTCCATCCTGTGCGAAGGCACGGTGTACGGCAACACCATTGCCCGCAAGCCGTTCCAGGATACGATTGGAACCGCCGTGGGTGTTGCGGCCAACATTGCCGTGTGCGCCGTGCTGGTGCCGCGTTTTGGCGTAATGGGTGCCGCGGTCGGCCTGGTAGCGGCCAATGCAACGATGTTTTTGTACCGCACTGTGACCGGGCAGTATTACTACCGCACCATCCCCAGCTTCAGCCGGACGATCTGCGGCTTTTTGCTGGCGGTGGGGGTGGCCGTGATCGGCGTGGTGTTCGCCCACAATTTTATCATCAAGTTTGTTTTAACTGCAGCAATCCTGTTTATTTACTGTAACATTTACCGTGCCCAGCTGTACAAGCTGTGGCAGATCTTTATGGGCTTTGTGCGGCGGTATCTGCTGCACAGCCAAGCATAACTACTGCAAAGGAAAGGTTGTATATCAAGATGAAGCATTGCGGCACACAAGAGTTGACCACCGAGCGGCTGGTCCTGCGTCGTATGACAACCGACGACTGCGAAATGATGTTTGGCAACTGGGCCAATGACCCGGAAGTGACCCGCTACCTGCGCTGGGAGCCCCACCGTGACTGGGTGGTAACGATGGCATATCTGAACGAGATCGTCAAACAATATGACCGCCCGGATTTTTATGATTGGGGCATCTGCGATAAAGTGACCGGTGTGCTGATGGGCAACATCAGCATTGCCCCCGCCGAATCCTGTGAGCGTGAAAAGCCCTATGCCTGGAAAAACGTGAAAACCGAGCTGCTGGGCGGCATGTATGAGATCGGTTACTCCTTGGGCAAAAAGTGGTGGAACCAGGGCTATGCCACCGAAGCCGCCGCTGCCGTGCGCGATTACTGGTTTGGCACGGTTGGCGCGCCCTGGCTGGCCGGGTTCCACGCCAGCCAGAATGTGGCAAGCAGCCGCGTGTTGGCCAAGACCGGCTTCCATTATGACCACGATACCGTTCTGCACCGCTTTGACGGCACCGAGGTGCCCTGCCTGGCCTGGTACCTGCTGAACCCCGGCAGCCAGAAATCCGATGAACCGGCAGCCGCTGCCCCCGCTGTACAGGCAGAACCAACGGAACCAGCGGAGAATGCCGAGACAACCGTCTGACATTCACTCCCCTGCCCCATACTTTTGCTGACCTGGCCGAATACGGCCAGAAAGGACCCCTATGGACGAAATGAAGGACCCCATCACCCTGGACTTTACCGCTACCCAGGCCCCGGCAGAGGACGCTCCTGTTGGGCAGAAGGCTCTGGACAGCGAGCGCCCGCCGGTGCGCGTTGTGCTGCTGGCGCTGGACCAGGGCAAGTTTGACTCCCAGCGCAGCCTGGATGAGCTTGCCGCCCTGGCGGAAGCCAACGGCATGCAGGCCGTTGCTACCGTGTGCCAGAAGCGCAGCACCCCCGAAGCCGCCACCCTTCTGGGGGAGGGCAAAGTGGAGGAAGCGCGCCTGGTATGCCTGAATACCGATGCCGAGGCCGCCATCTTTGACGGCGAGCTGACCGGCAGCCAGATCCGCAACCTGAGCGCGGCTTTGCAGGTGGAAGTGCTGGACCGCACGATGCTGATTTTGGAAATCTTCCGTGCGCGCGCCACCACCAACGAGGGCAAGCTGCAAACTGAGCTGGCCACCCTGAAATACCGCATGCCGCGCCTGCAGGGCCTTGGCGAGGCGCTGAGCCGCCAGGGCGGCGGTGGCGGCGGC